>MDSZ01170986.1_pt1 | contig 25693 bp, 22 predicted proteins | sample 811201 | NCBI WGS metagenome assembly MDSZ01 (sample SAMN05326647, study PRJNA326480) | marine metagenome | isolation source: seawater | place: Indian Ocean: North | collected 2010 | reverse complement strand
TTTTATAATTTTGTCAATCTCAGAAGGATCTATTTCTATGTGAATAATTTTAGCATTCACTGCATATTTTGATGTATCTCCGGTAACTCTATCATCAAACCTCATTCCAATAGCTATGATTAAATCTGCTTCATTTGTCTTTACATTTGGGCCATAATTTCCATGCATTCCTAAATATCCGACATAGTTTTTATGATCACAGCTTACTGCAGATAATCCAAGTAATGTAGATGCTAATGGAATTCCTGTTATTTCTGAAAACTTAATTAACTCATTTTCAGCTTTAGAGAGTAGAACTCCTTGACCAACAAGAATTAGAGGTTTTTTAGCTTGATTAATAATTTTAGCTGCACCATTTATTTCCTCTGATTTCAAAACTGGATACGGATGATAGCTTCTTATCTTTTCACATTTTTTATATCTAAATTTTGTTTTTGAGAATTGAGCATCTTTTGTAATATCTATTAGTACTGGTCCAGGTCTACCTGATCTTGCTATATAAAAAGCTTTAGAAAGGATTTCAACAATTTCTGATGAATTTGTTATTTGATGATTCCATTTTGTCACTGGCATTGATATTCCAATTACATCAGATTCTTGAAACGCATCTGTTCCTAATAAATTTGAAGGAACTTGACCTGTAATACAAACAATAGGAGTAGAATCAATTAAAGCATCATTTAATCCAGTAATTAAATTTGTTGCACCAGGTCCAGATGTTGCAAAACAAACACCTGTTTTCCCAGATACTCTTGCATACCCTTGAGCTGCGTGAATAGCACCTTGTTCATGTCTAGTTAATATATGATTTATTTTATTTACGTAATTATATAGTGCATCATAAATAGGCATAATCGCTCCTCCAGGATATCCAAAAATTGTATCAACATTTTCTTTTAATAGGCTTTTAATCACTGCTTCTGATCCTGAAATATTCATATTTAATTTTTTTTAATCTGTAACACACCCTTCGGATGCTGAAGATACAGACTTTATATATTTTTTTAAAACCCCCGTATAATTAATTTTATTTGGAATTTTCCAACTTTTAAATCTTTTATTAATTTCTTTTTTATCTAGATCAACTTCAATTTTTTTATTAACTGAGTCAATTTTTATTTTATCTCCATTTTTTAAAATAGCTATTACTCCACCTTCATATGCTTCTGGTGATATATGGCCAACAACAAAACCATGAGATCCACCGGAAAACCTTCCATCAGTAATCAAAGCAACATCATTTCCAAGGCCAGAGCCAATTAAAGTAGAAGTTGGTTTTAGCATTTCAGGCATCCCAGGTGCTCCTTTAGGTCCAGAATATCTTATTACGATAACATCCCCTTTCTCAACCTCATTTTTAATACCATTTATTGCATCGAATTCATTATCATAAACTCTTGCTTTTCCAGTAAAAACTTCACCTTCTTTACCAGTAATTTTAGCTACAGCTCCCTCTTTAGCAAGATTACCATACAATACTTGAATATGCCCGCTAGTTTTTATGGGGTTTTTAAAACTTTTTAGAATATTATTCTTTTTAGGAAAAGGAACATTTTCTAAATTTTCTTTTACAGTTTTTCCAGTAACCGTCAAACAATCTCCATATAAAAACCCTTCATTTAACATTATTTTCATTATTCCAGGAGTACCTCCAATTTTATGTAAATCTTCCATCAAATAATCACCACTTGGTTTAAGGTTTGCAATAAATGGTGTTTTATCACTGATTTTTTGAAAATCATTTAAACCAATATTAATTCCAACAGATTTTGCAATTGCTATTATATGAAGAACAGCATTTGTTGATCCACCAAGAACCATAGTAATTGATATAGCATTTAAAAATGCGTTTTTTGTCATTATATCTTTTGGTTTTATATTTTTGACTATCAAATTTTTAATTGCATTACCTACATCTTTTAATTCATTACTTTTATTTTTATTCTCTGCAGGAATAGAAGAACTAAAAGGTAAACTCATACCCATTGCTTCTATTGCACAAGACATAGTATTTGCTGTATACATTCCACCGCATGCACCAGGACCTGGAATACTATTTTTAATTATCGCTTTATATTCTTCCTTATCAATTTTATTATTTAATTTTTTTCCATATGCTTCAAAAGCTGAAACAATATTAAGCTTTTTCCCTTTCCAATTACCTGATTTAATAGTGCCTCCATAAACTAAAATAGATGGCCTATTAATTCTTCCAATTGCAATCATTGCTCCTGGCATATTTTTGTCACAGCCAACAACTGTTACTAATGCATCATAGTATTGTGCTTTTACAACTGTTTCAATAGAATCGGCAATTATTTCTCTAGAAATTAAAGAATATCTCATTCCTGGTGTTCCATTAGTAATTCCATCACTAACTCCAATAGTATTAAAAATTAACCCAACTAAATCAGATTTTAAAACGCTTTTTTTAATTTGATGAGCTAAAATATTTAAATGCATATTACATGGATTTCCTTCAAAACCAGTGCTAGCAATACCAACCTGAGCTTTTCCCATATCTTTTTCATTTAACCCAATTCCATATAGCATTGCTTGAGCAGCAGGTAGTGAATCATCTTGAGTAATAATTTTACTATATTTATTTGTTTCCATAAAAAAAACCATTCCTGTAGAATGGTCAATAAAATAATTTAGTTAATTTGACTAAGTAAAAATTCATTTTATTTTCTTTTAAAACAAATTTATCAAGCCAAATATTTTGAATTTAGTTTCATGTTATTTTTATAGAAAATAAGAATATATTAACTATATAATTATGAAGTTAGAAAATTATTTAAAAGTTAGATTGAAAAAGAAATTGCCTGGAATAATTGAACAAAATAAAATGTCACCTATTCCTTTAAAAAATGGATACTTAAAATCAATAAAAAAGGATCATAAAATTGGAGGAGTTTTAATTATTTTTTATAAAAAAAATAATGAATTTTATTTTCCTTTGATCAAGAGATCAAATAAATTAAAAAATCATTCAAGTCAAATTTCTTTTCCTGGAGGAAGATTTGAAGAAGAAGATCTTAATTTAATTAATACAGCACTTAGAGAATCTAATGAAGAAATTGGATTAGAAGTAAAAAATAATAACATTTTAGGCAAGTTAACACAAATTTATATTCCAGCTAGTAATTACAAAGTATCGCCATTTATTGCTTTTTATGATAAAACTCCCCAATTTAAATTAAATTCGTTTGAAGTAGATAAATTAATAGAAGTTAAAATCAATCAAATTCTAGATCAATCAAATATTTTAAAAAAAAAATAAAATTATCATCAGGAGTTTTAGTTGATTGTCCCTATTATTTTTTAAATGGTTATACTGTATGGGGTGCAACCGCTATGATATTGTCAGAACTTTGTGCTATATTGAAAGAAAAATTTTAATATGAAGAACTCATATATTGTTATTGAGAATGATGCAGCATTATTTGGTATTTTACTTATTATTCTTGGGATAATTTTTTACACTTCAAATATTAAAACTACATTTTGGAAAAAATTTTATACTTTCTTTCCTGTAATTTTGATGTGTTATTTTATTCCTTCATTATTAAATACTATTGGGGTAGTTTCTCCTGAAAAATCAAATTTATATTTTGTAGCTTCCAGATACTTGCTTCCCACATCATTAGTTCTACTGACATTAAGTGTGGATTTAAAAGAAATTAGTAAGCTTGGCTCAAAAGCATTAATTATGTTTTTTACTGGTACTTTAGGTATAATTATAGGAGGGCCAATAGCAATTTTATTAGTAATAAATTTTTTTCCTTCTTTAGTTACAATAAGCCCAGAGGAATTAGCTAGAGGGATGAGTACTATTGCAGGAAGTTGGATAGGGGGGGGTGCTAATCAAACAGCTATGAAAGAGGTTTTTAATGTAGATGGTGATTTATTTTCAAAAATGGTAACTGTTGATGTTTTGGTTGGCAATGCACTTCTTGCTCTACTTTTAATTGGCGTAGGTAGAGCGGTTTCAATTGATAAGTTTTTAAATGCTAATAGTGATTCAGTTGAGAAAGTAAAAAAGAAAATAGAAAAGTATAATATGAGTATTGCACGAATACCTAATTTAACAGAATTAATTTATATACTTTCTATTGGTTTTGGTGTTACAGGACTTTGTCATCTAATTGCAGATAGTTTAGCACCATTTATATTAACTAATTTTCCAAATCTTCAAAAATATAGCCTTACATCCACTTTTTTTTGGTTGATTGTCATGTCAACCACTTTTGGAGTTATTCTTTCGTTTTCAAAACTAAGAAATTTAGAAGGTGCTGGTGCGTCAAAAATTGGTAGTGTATTTATTTATATATTGGTAGCAACTATTGGGTTACAAATGAATTTATTTACAATTTTTGATAATCCTGGACTTTTTGTAATTGGATTAATTTGGATTAGTATTCATATACTTCTATTAATTACAGTAGCAATTTTGATAAAAGCTCCTTTCTTTTTTGTTGCAGTAGGAAGTCAGGCTAATGTAGGTGGTGCTGCATCTGCACCGGTAGTGGCTTCAGCTTTTCATCCATCTTTGGCAGCTGTGGGTGTTTTACTTGCAGTATTGGGTTATGCGGTTGGAACTTATGGGGCTTGGCTTTGTGGAATATTAATGCAATCTATTATTTAATAGTGTTTTTTTTTGGTAGAAGTTTTCCTCTTAGAAAATCATTATATTCGTCGCAAGTTAAAAACCCTTTATCATCAGAAAAAGGACAAGTTTTATATATTTTTCCAATATTAGTCTCTGTAATCATAACACTACTTCCCTTACATATTGGACATAATTTAAACTTATTTGGACAATCAATATACCTGTAAGAAAACAGCTCAATTATAACATTTTTAGTATCCTCTCTTCTATCAATAATATTTTTTGTATTTGCTAACTCTAAGTATTTTATTGCTTCCTCAGAGTAAATACCTAACAACCCTTTCAGTTCTATATATTTATTTAACCAATTAATAGACTGTTTAAATTTATTAAGATGAAAAGAGTTTTTGCCAAATAAGAAGGTTAATTCAGATGGAATTGAATCTACGTTATTAATGACTTCTTTTAATATAGAATCTGCTTCTAAATAATTTTCATTAATTATTAATTGTTTTGATTTGTTTAATAAAAAATCATTTGATTGCGCAAAACCCGAATTTTGTACAATTAAAATTATGGAAAGTATTAAAGCTTTTTTCAAATTAAATGTAAAAAAATAATTTTTAGATATACTTCAAATCTATGCCTTTTCTTTTAAATACTTGAATTTTAAATCTTTGTTTAATGAATGAAGATAACTTATAATGAAGATTCTTTAATTCTTTAGTTTGATAATTAAGTGCAGTTAATTTTAAAATTGTCTTAATAAATGAGGAATTTTTTAAAAAATTTTTTGCTTCTTTTTTAAAATAGGAAATCCATTTTTCTTCATAAAAATCTGAATGACTTCTCCCATCCCATATAAAACTTAATTGATTATTTCCATATTTAAATCTATAGATGGCAGCTATTTTGTTATAAAAATAATAAAATTCTTTTTCATTTTTTACATTATAATTTTCAATAGATTCAATAACACTATCAATAATTCCTAAGGAATTATTTTTTATTTTATATTCTTTAATTGAATTAAAAATTAGATCTCTGAGGAGTTTATTTCTTAATTTATATTGTGTTTTTTTTAGAATAATATTCTTGTCTGATTCAAAAAGTTTGTTTTTCATGCTTAAATTTAATGATAATTTGAATTTAATCTAAATCGAATAATAGATATTTATTGATATGTTTATTATAGAAATATAGAATAAATTTATTTAGATTTGTATTATACAACTAAACTTAAATTAACTGAAATATGAAAAAATTATTTTCACTATTCATAACATCTGCACTCATGTTATGTACTACTGTGTTATATGCTCAAGTAGTCGTACAGGGGGTAGTAGTTGATTCTAACAACGATCAGCCATTAATAGGAGCTAATGTTGTTGTTAAGGGTACAACTATTGGTTCATCTACGGGACTGGATGGATCTTTTCAATTTAGTGTTTCAAAAGCTGAGTTAACTTCAAGCCCTATTTTGGAAATAACTTATCTAGGATACATTGATTTAGAAATTCCTATTACTAATGATTTAATAGAGAGTGAAAAAATTGATGTTGAAGCTTTGTTAGAATCTTCTGACATTGCTCTTTCTGAAATAGAAGTTACATCGTCTTATGGTATTGATCGAAAGACCCCAACAACCATATCAAATGTTTCTACTGAATATATAAATGATTATGCAGGGACTCAAGAGTTACCTGAATTAATGAAAATGACACCAGGAGTCTATGCTACAAAAGAAGGTGGAGGTGTTGGTGATGGAAGAGTATATATAAGAGGTTTTGCTCAAGAAAATATTGCGGTCTTAATTAATGGAATTCCAGTTAATGATATGGAAAATGGTAGAGTATATTGGTCAAACTGGTCAGGATTGGGTGATGTAACAGCTGCTATGCAAGTACAAAGAGGACTTGGTGCTTCTAAATTAGCTATCAATTCAATTGGTGGTACAATTAATATTATTACAAAATCTACAGATGCCAAAAGAGGTGGATCTTATTTACAACAATATTCTAATTATGGACAATTCAAAGAAACGTTTGCCTATAATACTGGTAGATTGAATAGAGATTGGGCTGTATCTGTTTTATATTCAAGAACAGATGGTGATGGGTATGTAGATGGAACTTATGTTCACGCTAATACTTATTTTCTTTCTGTTGCTAAGGAATTTAGTTCAAAACATTCTATGGTATTTACAGCAGTTGGATCTCCTCAAAAACATGGACAAAGAGATCAATATTTAACTCCAGAAGATAATTGGAGATATGGAGTTAAACATAATAAGGACTGGGGATATTATACAAAAGATGGTGAAAGACAAGTTTGGAATATGAGAAATAATTATTACCACAAACCTCATATTGCACTTAACGATTATTTGACTTTATCAGATAAAACTACTTTAAATACATCAATATATGCTTCTTACGGTAAAGGGGGTGGTTCAGGACCTCTTGGAAGTTATGATGGAATATATTTTGAAGGTGCAAATAAAAGAGATTTAGATGGTCTTATTCCTTGGGACAAGATTGCTGCAGGAAATGCAGGAATTTCATCAAAAACAATTCTTAGAAATTCAGTTAATAATCATAGTTGGTATGGTATTTTGGCTAATTTAAATCATAATATTGACCAAAATTGGGCATTAAGTTTTGGATTAGATGCAAGAACTTATAAAGGTGAACATTTTAGAGAAGTAAGAGACTTAATGGGTGGAAATGATTGGCAAGAAGCATTTAAGTATGCTGTTGATGGTGATGGAGGAAGAAGTAAAACTAGAACTGTTGATCCAAACTCAACTGCTCTATGGTTTGTGAAAACTCCTGCTGCAAACAGAATTGCATATGATAATGACGGTAAAAATACTTATGCTGGCTTGTTCGGTCAAGTTGAATATAATGATGATAAAATATCAGCCTTCTTATCATCAACTGTTTCAAGCACAACATATAAAAGAATTGATAGATACAATTATATTGGTGTTTCAAATGGAGGTACTGCAATTGAATCAGAAGGTGTTAATATAATTGGCTATACTGCAAAGGGTGGTATAAATTATAATATGTCTCCAAAGAGCAATGTATATTTAAACTTAGGAACATTCTCTAGACCACCATTTTTTAATTTTGTTTTTACAAATTATCAAAATGTAGTTGTCGATCCACTTAAAAATGAAAAAGCAAATTCTATGGAAATAGGTTATGCTTTTATTTCTAGAAATATAAAATTAAAAGCTAATTATTATGTCACTGAATGGATTGATAAATCTTTGCTATCTGGTAGAATCCCAGCTCCAGGCGGAGGACAGACTAGAGCTGCAGTTAGTGGTCAAAATGCTCTTCACAAAGGTTTAGAATTAGAGTTTCAAGCTAAAGTTGGAAGGGACTTAAGTTTAGGAGCAATGGTAACAATTGGTGATTATAAATGGAAGAATAATGTTAAAGCTGAATTGAGATCTGATCTAGATCAATCAATTACAACAGTTGATGTTTATGCTGATGGATTATATGTTGGAAATCATCCAATGAATCAGTTTGGTGCATTAATGAAGTGGCAAATTAGTAACGTATTTGATTTTGGTGCACAATGGTTATTTAATGATAAGTTGTATGCTGATTATGATGTATTTGATAGAGATGATCCATCTGCAGCAGGCGAACAAGTTTATAGAATGAATTCAAATGGTATAACTGATGCTAGATTGGGTGCTTCTTTTAAGTTATTTGGTTTAGATTCTTATTTACAAGTTCAAGTTTATAATTTGTTTGATAACTTTCATTGGGCAAGAGGAACTGATACATCAGCTGAAAATGGTTGGACAGTTGGAGGTGTAAATTATGGTACTGATGGTGTTGGTGATAATCCATTTACTAGAGATGGAAGAGCTCTTAAAGAAGGTTTCCCAGGATGGGGTAGAACTGCCAATATAAGTTATAAACTTTGGTTTTAAATCTTAAACATTTCTAAAAAAAAAAGCTAATAATTTTTATTAGCTTTTTTTTTTAGAAATTAATGTATTTAATTTAAAATTTTAATTGATAATTTTACAAGATGAGGTATTTCAGTATACTAGTATTTATAGTTTCTTTTTTTTTATCTTGTAAAAGCATAGACCCAGATTCTCTAATTATTGACCCCTTAGAATTACAAGCTGGTCTTTTGGATGGAACATGGAAACTTAAAGATTTATCTTCAGCAGTCAAAGATGGGAATATTGAAGAATCTTTTTTAGGGCTTGAGCTTATAATTTACGGATCAACTAAGACTGGAGGAAATTTTTCTACTGTGAATAGTTCTGATGAAAATGTTTGGCCACAAAAAGGCACATGGAAATTTTATAATGAAGATCCAAACAAAATACTTAGAGATGATAGTGTTTTAATCACTGTTTCTGTATCAGATACAATACTAACTTCTAGTTTTACAGTCATAGGTGGGCTTAAGGAAGGTAATTGGGAATTTAGCTTCGTAAAATAACTTACTGCTCTAAAAAAATGTCACCTAATAATTTTATTTCTATTATTTCAGGTCCATTAATATTTATTTTACTATATGTAAATGGTCCTTTTGGTGAAATGAATCTTCAGGCTCATGCAATTTTATGTTCTTCTTTATGGATAGCAATTTGGTGGATATTTGAGGCTGTTCCAATACCTGTTACATCTTTATTACCATTAGTCCTTTTTCCCTTGTCTGGAGGACTTGATATTAATTCAACTGCTTCTGCTTATGGTGATAAAATAATTTTTTTTTATATCGCTGGATTTATTATTGCAATTGCAATGCAAAAATGGAATTTACATAAAAGAATAGCATTAAATATAATTAGAATATTTGGTTCTGATAAAAATAAAGTAATTCTTGGTTTTATGATATCTACAGCATTTTTATCAATGGGTATATCCAATACATCAACTGCTATAATGATGCTGACGATTGGAATTGCAGTAACCTCTCAAATTTCTTTAAATGAAAATAAAAATTTTGGAAAAGTACTTATGTTAGGAATAGCTTACTCTGCTTCAATTGGTGGTTTTGCAACATTATATGGGACTCCACCTAATATGATATTAAAATCTAACATTGAACAATTTTATAATTCAACGATTGAATATAATTCATGGTTAATTATGGCATTTCCATTATCTATTTTATTATTAATTATTTGTTGGATTTATCTTTCAAAATTTTCATTTGATTTAGGTGAAAATTCTGAAATAGGAAAAAAAGAAATAAAATCCCAACTTGATAAATTAGGTAAGATCAGTTATGAAGAAAAAATTATTTTATCTCTTTTTTTGGTTTTTATTTTGGCATTAATATTTAAAAATAAAATTCAAAATTATATTATTAATATTGATGACACTGTGATAGCTATATTCTTATCCATATTTCTTTTTTTAATTCCTAATAAAAAAAATAATAAAAAACTAATAGAATGGGATGATGCTATTAAACTTCCATGGGGAATAGTATTGCTTTTTGGTGCTGGTCTTTCAATTGCATTTGCTATCCAAAATAGTGGTTTGGCTGAATGGATTGGTAATCAGTCTATTTTCTTAAAGAACTTTTCACCGTTTATTATTTTATTATTACTTGTTTTATCTGTTAATTTTCTCACTGAAATTACATCAAATCTAGCAACTGTTTCAATGCTTCTTCCAATACTAGCATCAATTGGATCATCAATTGATTTACATCCATATATATTAATGATTAGTACTACAATTGCTGCTTCATGTGCTTTTATGCTGCCAGTTGCAACACCACCTAATGCGATAGTGTTTGGATCTGGATATTTAAAAATGAATGATATGGTTAAAACTGGTTTATTTATGAATATTATATCTATAATATTGATTTCTATTTATATATACTTTTTTTTACCATTATTGTGGGGAATTGATATAATTAATTAATGTATTTATACTTTATCTAGATTTATATTAATTATATCTTTATTAATAACCTCATTTTTATTATTTGAAGCAACAATTATTTTTTTAAATTTTAAAATTTTCTCTATATTTTTATGATACCAATTTATTCCTTTATCATCTAAATTTGAACATGGTTCATCTAATAAAGTAAATTCACATTCTGAAAAAAGGGCCAAACCTAATTTTACTTTTTGTTTCATTCCTGTAGAAAAATTTGAAATTTTAATATTACAATAATCTTCCAGCTCTAATGAATTTATTACTTCATTTTCTTTCATTTTATTTATTGGATTTAAAAATTTAAAATGAAAATGAATTATTTCATTTAAAGTGAATTCTTCAATAATTTCTTGATAAGGAGCTGCAAAACTAAAAAATCCAAAACTATCATCTTTTATTTTCGAATTATTTTCGTAATATGTTACAGAACCACTATTTGGTGATATATATCCTAAAATTATATTAAGTAAAGTAGTTTTACCAGATCCGTTAGAACCTGTTATGGAATAGTATTTATTTTTAAATTCATACGAAAAATCCTTTAATACATATTTTTTATTATACTTTTTTGAAATATTATCTAGTATAATTTTCATCTAATTTATGTACCTTTAATTAACCCTCTATCACTTTTTGATATAAAATCTAATATTTCATTTTTTTCATTAGAATCAGTTATATTATTAGATATTTTTAAATATGCTTCCGAATTATTTAGTCCATCAAAATACAGTATTCTATAAATTTCTTGAATTTTATTAATAATATCTTTACTGTATCCTTTTCTTTTTAAACCAATAGAATTAATTCCCATATATTTTAATGGGTTTTTACCGGCTTTGCAATAAGGAGGAATATCTTTTCGTATTATAGACCCACCTGCTGTCATTGAATACTTTCCAATTTTGGTAAATTGATGAATTACAGATCCGCCACCTACTATAGCATGTTCATCAATTAAGCTATGTCCTCCAATTTGAACAGCATTAACTAAAATTGAATTATTTTTTATAACACAATCATGGGCTATATGAACATATGCCATTATTAGACAATCATTTTCTACTACTGTCTTATTAGTATCAATTGTTCCTCTGTTAATAGTTGCACATTCTCTTATTATTGTATTATCTCCAATCTCAACTATTGTTTCTTCACCTTTAAATTTCATATCTTGAGGTACTGCTGAAATCACAGCTCCAGGAAAAATTTTTACATTCTTACCAATCCTAGCTCCTGAATAAATAGTGACATTATTCCCTATCCAACAATTATCTCCAATAGTAACATTCTTATCAATAAAAGTAAATGGTTCAATTTTTACAGATTTTCCAATTACAGCTTTTTCATCAATAAAATTTAAAGACTTAATCATTTTTTTCCTACAATAGCAGTTAAAACACCCTCACAAACTAATTCCTCTCCAACATATACTTCACCTTTCATTTTTGCTAACCCTCTTTTAATTGGAACAATAAATTCCATTTTCATAATTAAAATATCACCAGGAATAACTTTTCTTCTAAATTTAAAATTCTCTAAACCAACAAAATAAAGAAGATTATTTTTCAAATCCTTTTTAACTGATTTTAAAACTAAAATTCCTCCAACTTGCCCCATGGCTTCAATAATTAGTACGCCAGGCATAATTGGATTATTAGGAAAATGTCCTTGAAAAAAAGATTCATTATAAGTTATATTTTTTATTCCAATAATTTTTGTTTCATCAATATGTAAGATCTTATCAACTAATAAAAATGGAAATCTATGAATTAATATATTCTTAATATCATTTATATCTAAAACTGGTTTTTTAAGAATATTATAGTTTATGATTTTTTTCTTTTCAGATTTAATTAATTCTTTTTTCAATAGTTTAGTAAATTCTATATTAGATTTATGACCTGTTCTTGCAGCTATTATATGTCCTTTGATAGGTCTTCCTAATAGAGTTATATCACCTAAAACATCTAGAAGTTTATGTCTAGCAGGTTCATTATGATATCTAAGTTTAACGTTATTTAGTATGCCCTCTTTTTCTACTTTAACTTTTTTTTTCCCTAATAATTTTGATATTTCATCAAGTTTTTTTTCAGTAATTACTTTATCTACTATTACAATTGCATTGTTTAAGTCACCACCTTTAATTAAGTTTTTTTTATATAACTCTTCAATTTCATGTAAAAAACAAAAAGTTCTTGAATTTGCAACTTCAGTTTTAAACTTAGATAATTCATTTAATGTATAATGTTGACTTCCTAAAACCGGTGAGTTATAATCTACCATAACTGTTGTTCTAAATTCATTGTGAGGATAAATTGCTATTTCAACATTATTTTCTTTGTCGTTAAAAAAAATTTTTTCTTTAATTTCAAAATATGCTTTATAAGCATCTTGCTCTTTAATTCCTACTTTTTCTAATGATTTTATAAATTGAATTGAACTTCCATCCATAATCGGAAGTTCAGGACCATCAACTTCAATAAGTACATTATCAATTTCTAGGCCTGCTAAAGCAGCTAATAAATGTTCAACAGTACTTATTTTTGCATTATTTTCTTCAAGAGTAGTTCCTCGAGAAGTATCAATAACATTATCCACATCAGCTTTAATATAAGGTTTGTTTTTAAGGTCAATTCTTTGAAATACTATACCATGATCTATTTTTGCAGGTAAAAAAGTAACATTTGATATAGTTCCTGTATGTAGACCTACACCTGATATTGTAAATTTCTTTTTAATTGTTTGTTGAAAATTTTTCATTAAAAAATTATTCTATATTTATTTAGATAATTCCTGCAATTTTAATAATTTTTTTTCTATTATTTTAATTCTTTTTTCGACCTCTGGAAGTTTTTTAAAAATCGAATAAGATTTAATATATTTTCTTCTATTTAGAGCAGGTGAACCAAAAACTGTTTCATTACTCTTTATATTTTTTGATATACCTGATTGCGCTGCATACCTTACGTTATCACCAAGTTTAAGATGTCCAATAACACCTACCTGACCTCCAAATAAACTATTTCTTCCAACCTTTGTTGAACCAGATATTCCAGATTGGGCAGCTATAACTGTATTTTCCCCAATTTCAACATTGTGACCTATTTGTATCAAATTATCAAGCTTTACTCCTTCATTAATAATAGTTGATTCAAGTGTTGCTTTATCAATTACTGTATTTGATCCAATATTTACGTTATTATTAATTATTACATTTCCAACTTGAGGAATAGTTTTATATAAACCATCTGAATTTTGTAAGAATCCAAAACCATCACTTCCAATAACAGCTCCTGAATGAATTGTACAATTAGATCCAATTTTAGAATTATTATTAATAGTAACTCCAGAATATATTAAAGTATTTTTTCCAATAGAAACATTTTCACCAATAAATGAGTTAGGATATATTTTTACATTATTATCTATTTTGCAATTAGAATCTACATAAGAAAATGCACCTAAATAAAAACCATCTTTTAATTTAGTTGATTTATGAATAAAACTAGGGCTTTCGATTCCGGACCTTGAAAATTTATCTATTTCATAAAATTTTTCTAAAAGTATACAAAATGTTAAGTATGCATTATCTACTATGATATAAGTTTTATTACTCCTTTTTGTTGGAATTTTTAATTTTTTATCAATAATAATCGCAGACGCTTTAGACTTTGGGATATATTTTAAATATTTTTCAGTATGAATGACAGATAAATCTCCATTTTTTGAATTTTCTATAGATGATAGTCTCTTAATGTAAATACTTTTGTTTCCAATAATATCACCGTTTATAATTTTCGATATTTGTTCAACAGAAAAATGAATATCCTTCATTATATATTTTAATCTTTTTTATAGTTTTATATAAATAATTAAATACAATGCAAAGATATAGGATTTTGTGGGTTGATGATGAAATTGAACTTTTAAAACCTTATGTTCTGTTTTTGAGAGAAAAAGGTTTTGATGTTAAAACTTTTAATAATCCATTTTCTCTTTTGGATCATATTAAGATTGATAAAAAAGTAGATATAATATTACTTGATGAAAATATGCCAGGTCTAACTGGTATTGGAGTTTTAAATGAAATAAATAAAATCAATTCTTTTTTGCCTGTTATCATGATAACAAAAAATGAAGAAGAAAATATCATGAATGAGGCAATCGGGAACAAGATTTCCGATTATTTAATAAAACCCTTAAATCCAAATCAAATTTTTATATCAATAAAAAGAGTTCTAGAAAATCATAAAATTGTATCAGAAAATTTAAAATCAAAATTTACAAATGTTTTCTCTGAAATTTCAAATTCTATAAATAAAAACATGAATTACAATGAATGGATTGAATTATATGAAAAAATAACCTTTTGGGAAATTGAACTTGATAAATATTCAGATGAGAATTTATTTTTAACAATAAAACACTTAAAAGAAGAAGCAAATTTTTATTTTTTTGAGTTTATAAAAAAAAACTATCAATCTTGGTTATCAGATTCTTTGAACGATTCTCCATTAATGTCTCATAATATTATGAAGGAATTAGTTTTTCCCAAACTTATTAATGAAGAAAAAGTTTTTTTTATTTTAATAGATAATCTAAGATTAGACCAGTGGTTAGTTCTTAAACCGCTGATTTTAGAATCTTTTTTAATTCATACTGAGGGATTATATTGTTCCATTCTTCCTACTACGACTGAATATGCTAGAAATTCAATTTTTTCAAGCTTATTGCCTATTGAACTATCTGATATCGAAAAGGATTTATGGGTTGGTGAAGGTAATAATTTATCTGGTAAAAATAATAGTGAGTATGATCTATTAAGTAGAAATCTTTTAAGAGAAAATATTGATATAAAGTTTTCATATTCAAAGATTATTAATCATGATGATGGGAAAAGATTATTAAGGAATTTACCATCATTTAAAAAAAATCATCTTAATGTTATTGTATTTAATTTTGTTGATATGCTTTCTCATGCGAGAACGGAAATGGAGATGATAAAAAATTTAGCTTATGATGAATCATCATATAGATCATTAACTTTTTCTTGGTTTACTCATTCAGTATTTAAAAAGGTTATGGATTTTTTGTCTCATAATAATTATAAAATTGTATTAACTACTGATCATGGTACAATAAGAGTAAAAAAACCAATTAAAATAAAGGCTGATAGAAATACTAATACCAACTTAAGATATAAATCTGGAAAAAATTTATCCTTTAATGAAAAAAATCTTTTTTTTACAAGGGAACCAGAAAAATTATTTCTTCCAAAACAAAACATTAGTTCTAGTTATGTTTTTGCAAATGAAAATAAATTTTTTGTTTATCCTAATAATTATAATGCATATGTTAAAAGTTATAAAGATAGCTTTCAACACGGTGGTATTTCTTTAGAAGAGATGTTAGTTCCTTATTCTGTATTAGAGTCAAAAAGTTAAATATGGAATATATTTCAGAAAATATAATTGATTTAGAGTTGATTGGTAAAAAAATAATTAAATATTCAAATAAAAAATCAAATATTTTCACATTTGAAGGTGAAATGGGAGTAGGGAAAACCGCTTTAATTAAAATAATTTTAAAACATCTAAAAGTAAAAGATTTAGTTAAAAGCCCAACTTTTTCTATTGTAAATGAGTATTTGACATCTGACAATAAAATAATTTATCATTTTGATTTTTTTAGAATAAAAGATAAAATTGAAGTTATAAACATAGGATTTGAAGATTATCTTGATTCTTCTAATTTTTGTTTTATTGAATGGCCTAATAGTATAAAAAACTTATTACCTAATGATATTAATAAAATTAAGATGGAATATATAAGTGAAAAAAAAAGAAAGATAATAATTGATTAAAAAATTTGATAACATAAAAATCATTGATTGTTTTTAATATTTTTTATTTTCTCTTTTGTATCATTAGAAAACTTTCCTTTTATGATCCAATTATAATACTCAGGATGTTTTTTTAAAACCTCTTTAATTTTTTTTCCTTTGTATTTGCCAAAATTAAATGTTGGGACATTATTTTCCATTATAAACCTTCCTTCTAAATCAATCATATTATTGTTTAGAGTATTATTTATTTCATTTAAGTTTTTTGATATTTTTCCCATTTTATTTCCTTTCAAATCAAAAACTTCTTCTTTATTATACTTTTCTAATTGATTTATAAAAATTTCATAAGTTGCCTTTGTATCATGAAATGATGAATGTGAATTTTTAAGAGTTTTATTGCAATAAAATTTATAGGCAGATGACAAGTTTCTTTTTTCCATCAAATGATATAATTTTTGAACATCAATTATATTAATATTTTTTATTGAAAAATTTATTTTATTATTTCTGAATTCTTCAATTAATATTGGAAGATCAAATTTTAAAATATTAAAGCCAACTAAGTCACAATTATTGATAAGTTCTTTTATTTTATTTCCAACTTTTCTAAAAGAAGGTGAATTTTTAACATCTTTATCATAAATACCATGAATTTTACTGTTTTCTAATGGTATTGAAATTCCTGGATTAATTTTAAAAGTAAATATTTTTTTTTCTCCTGTAATGCTAATCTTTAAGATAGTAATTTCTATAATTTTATCATTTATTATATCTAATCCTGTTGATTCAATATCAAAAAAAACTAAAGGTTTATTAATTTTTAACAAAACTAAAAAACTTATTGATTTCCAAATTATCGAAATTTCCTGATGACATTAGTAGAATGTTATTTTTTTTAGTAAAGATGACTTTTAAATGTTTTTTTAAATTATCTAATGTATTACAACATATTAAATCATCATTATTAAAAATTATTTTCATTTTTTTTTCAGAGAACTTAGCTATTATTTTTTTATTTGAGAAATATAAAATTGCTCTATCAGAATCGTTTAGAGAATTTTTATAGTTTTTTAAAAACTTTTCATTTAGACTACTCAAAGTATGGAGTTCTAAAACACAAGATAATTTATTTTTAAATTGTTTTTTTACAGCTTTTACAGTTGAAAGCACTTTTGATGGAGAATGTGCAAAGTCTCTAAAAACTATTCCATTTTTTAATTTTTTTAATTTTTCTAATCTTATTTTTGGAGTCGAATAACTTTTTATAGCTTGATAAAATTTATTTTCTGTTACGCCCAGTTCTTTTATGACTTTTAACGCTCCAGAAATATTTTGCATATTATGATCACCAAAAATTTTAATTGGTATTTTTTTATTATTACTTATTAAGTATGTTTTATCATTTTTGATCGTGTTTTTATGAATATTATATTTTATTATTGATTTACCCTCTTCTGGGTTAATTATAATTTTATCTATATTATGATCTCCATCATAAATTATAATACTTCCTCCTTTACTTGTTTTATTAATCAATTTTTTAAACTGATCTAAGTAAATATCTAATGTTGGAAAAACATTAGCATGATCCCATGAAATACCATTCACCAATACAATATGATGATCATAATTTAGGAATTTAGGTCTTTTATCTAATGGACTACTTAAATACTCATCTCCTTCAATAATAATAATTGGTGAGTCAGATAATTTTATATTAAAATCGAACCCATTTACTTTAGCTCCTACTAAATAATCAAAATCTTTATTAGCAAATTTTAGAACATGCATAATTATTGACGTAATAGTACTTTTACCATGGCTTCCTGCAATAATAATTCTTTGTTTATTTTGTGAAAATTTTCTAATGAATTCAGGAAATGATAATATTTTTAATTTTTGTTTTTTAGCTTCTAATAATTCTATATTATTTTTTTTTGTATGCATTCCAACTATAACAAAATCTAAATTTTTAGATATATTTTTTTTTCTATATCCAATGAACTTTGGATACAGTTTGTATTTTTTTAACTGAGATTTGCTTGGATCATATATTTTGTCATCAGATCCTGTTACTATATTTCCATTTAATTTTAAATTGATAGCCAATGAGTGCATTATGCTACCTCCTATTGAAATAAAATGAATTTTTTTTGATGTAATCATAAATATTTTACTAAAATAAATTAATTTGATTTTGTAACAAGTAAATATGTATTTTCTTTTATGTTGATAACATATGGAAAATTTATTATATAATTATAATTCAAATTTTTCTTTTTTACTTACGTTTGCTAATAACTTATTCATATGATTGATAAAGAAAATTTAGGTTATAAAAAGTCATTCTCAAAGAAGGAAAATTTAGGATTAGTTTCTAATATAGAATTAGGAAAATTACCACCACAAGCTTTGGATTTAGAGGAGTCAGTATTAGGTGCTTTGATGTTAGAAAAAGAAGCTTTAACAAATATTATTGATATTTTAAAACCCGAAAATTTTTATAAAGATGCTAATAAAGAAATATATCAGGCAATTATAGATTTATTTAATAATTCTCAGCCAATCGATCTACTAACTGTAACAAATCAATTAAAAAAAAATGGAACATTAGATATTGTTGGAGGATCATATTATATAACTAAATTAACTACAAGAGTAAATTCAGCTTCGAATATTGAATTTCATTCAAGGATAATATTAGAACAGTCAATAAAAAGAGAGTTAATAAATATTTCATCAAAAGTTCAAAAAGATGCTTATGAAGATACAATTGATGTATTTGATTTGTTAGATCAAACCGAACAATCATTATTTGATGTATCAGAATCACATATTAGAAAAAATTATAAAAAAGTTCAAAATCTAATGAAAGAAGCTATTGATGAATTAGAAACAAAAAAAGAAAAAAAAGATGGAATTACAGGAGTTCCTTCTGGATTTATCGATTTAGATACAATAACGTCTGGTTGGCAACCATCTGATTTAGTTATAGTTGCTGGTAGGCCTTCTATGGGTAAAACTGCTTTTGTTCTCTCACTTATTCGAAATGCATCTATAGATCATAATTTACCTATGGGTATATTTTCTTTAGAAATGTCTTCTTTACAATTGGTTAATAGATTAATTTCTTCAGAAGCAGAATTGGATAGTGATAAAATTAGAAAAGGAAATTTAAAAGACTATGAGTGGCAACAATTATTACATAAAACCGATTTGTTGCAAAAGGCACCTATATTTATTGATGACACTCCTGCTTTAAGTATTTTAGAGTTACGAGCAAAAGCAAGAAGATTAAAGTCTCAACATGATGTTCAATGTATTATAGTTGATTATTTACAATTAATGACAAGTGAATATGGAAAAACTTCTGGTAATAGAGAACAAGAAATTGCGTCAATTTCTAGATCATTAAAAGCTGTTGCAAAAGAATTAAATATTCCAGTAATAGCATTATCGCAATTGAGTAGAGCAGTTGAAACAAGAGGTGGAGATAAAAGACCTGTTTTGTCCGATTTAAGAGAATCAGGCTCAATAGAACAAGATGCAGATATGGTTATGTTTATATATAGAGCAGAAAAATACGATATAACTGAAGATGAAGATGGAGAATCAACTATTGGTGTTGCAGAACTTTTACTAAGAAAAAATCGTAATGGACCTACTGGAAAAGTTAAATTAAAATTTGTAGAGAGGTTTGCAAAATTTGTTGATAAAAATTATATTGATTCATCTGAGTCAATTACATTAAAGAGCAAATCAAATATTAAGAAATTAGATAGTGATAATCCTGATCCATTTTAAATAGTTAATAATTATGAAAATATTAGTATGTATTTCGTATGTTCCCGACACTACATCTAAGATTTCTTTTAAAGAAAATAATACTAAATTTAATTCTGATGGTGTACAATATATAATTGGGCCTTATGATGACTATGCTTTAGCTAGAGCTGTGGAAATTAAAGAAAATACAGGATCATCAATATCTGTTTTAAATGTTGGTAAATCAGAAACTGAAGTAGTTTTAAGAAAAGCTTTAGCAATTGGTGCAGATGAAGCCTACAGAATTAATGATGATCCTTTAGACTCAAAACAGGTTGCTTTTCAAATATCTAATTTTATAAAATCTAATTCTTATGATTTGATTATGATGGGTAAAGAATCTATTGATTTTAATGGTGGTTTAGTACATTACATGGTAGGGGAAAGTTTAAAAATACCTTGCATTAACCCAGTGATGAAGTTAGATATTATTGATGATAAAGCTAAAATAATGAGAGAAGTCGATGAAGGAGTTGAGCAATTGGAAGTTAAACTTCCCTTAATAGTCGGTTGCCAAGAGCCTATAGCAGAGTGGAAAATTCCCAATATGAGGGGCATTATGTCTGCTAGATCTAAACCACTTAAAATAATAGAGCCAATTCAATATAATTCGGATCTTAAATATTCAGACTTTAGTCTTCCTCCTCAAAAAGAGTCTGTTAAAATTATAGATAAAGATAATTTAGAAGAGTTAATAAACAATTTAAAAAATGATTCAAAAGTAATATAATTTATAAATTATGGCAGTTTTATGTATTGTAGAATTATCAAATAATGGTGGTGTTAAAAAAAGTTCTTTAGAAGCAGTTTGTTTTGCGAAAAAATTAGATCAAGACGTTTATTCGTTCTCTTCTATGACGCTGAAAGAAAAAGAGATAAATATTCTTGGAATATATGGTTCCAAATTTTTTATAAAATCTAGTCAAGATTATGATATAGTATCTCAGTTGAGTGAAATTATAAAAAAATATAATATAAATAATATTGTATTTCCAAAGTCTAATTTATCACATCAATATGCAGGTAGACTTTCTATGAAATTAAATTTTTCAGTAATTAATAATATATATTCAGTCCCAGAAAAAGAAAATAAAAATTTAAAAATCAAAATTTCTATTTTTAGTGGTAAAGCTTTTTCTAATGTTACACTACCTGATTCCAATTCTATATTTCTGATCAATAAAAGTTCTTCTCAATTAACAGAAAATATAGAATCAATAAAAATTATTGATTCTTTAGAAATAAATGAATCTAATTCCTATTTTGATTCTTTAAAGATTTTAGATAAAAAAAATATTTCAGGATCCATTCCATTAACCGAAGCTGATATTGTTGTGTCAGCTGGAAGAGGAATGAAAGGGCCTGAAAATTGGAAAAATATTGAAAAGTTAGCCACTTTGTTAAATGCTGCTACAGCATGTAGTAAACCTGTATCTGATATGGGTTGGAGGCCTCATCATGAGCATGTTGGTCAAACTGGAATTAAAATATCTCCCTCATTATATATTGCAGTTGGAATTTCAGGGGCTATTCAACATCTTGCTGGCGTTGGTAGCTCAAAAGTAATTGTTGTAATAAATAATGATCCTGATGCACCTTTTTTTAATTCTGCTGATTATGGAATAGTAGGGGATGCATTTGAAGTTGTTCCAAAACTTATTAGTTTATTAGAAAAGCATGAAGGATAAGGAAAAAAAAATCAAACTAGAAATACTTGGTCTATCATCTGGAAAATCTGATTCTGGTTCATTTGCTCTTGTTTTAGGAGAGAATAAAGGAAAAAGGAGGCTTCCAATTATTATTGGAATTTTTGAAGCTCAGGCTATTGCTATGGAAATTGAGAAAGTTGTTCCCAATAGACCTATGACGCATGATTTATTTAAACATTTTTCTTTGAAATTTGATTTTAAAATTAAAGAAATATTTATTTCTGATATTAAAGAAGGTGTTTTTTATTCTAAAATAGTTTGTTTTAATTCTAAGAAAGAAATTTTTATAGATGCAAGACCCTCTGATGCAATAGCAATAGCTTTAAGATTTAAAGTTGATATTTTTGCTTCCGAAAAAGTATTATCCGAAGCAGGGATTATTTTAGATGATGATGATCCTAATAAAGAAAATGTAATTGATAAAAGTAAATCAAAATCTTTCAAGGATATGAATATTAAAGAATTAAATAAATTATTAGAAAAGAATATCTCTTCTGAAAACTATGAAGTTGCAGCTGAAATAAGAGATGAAATTAATAAAAGAAACTAATGGATTTTATTAGATTTTTTTTTGGATTAGTTTTTATTCTCTTTATTGCATATCTCTTTTCAATAAATAAAAAAGTAATCAATTGGAAATTAATATTATCTGGTATTTTACTTCAAATTATTTTTGCTTTATTGATATCTAATGTTGGATTTATTGAAAATATATTCAAAAATATAAGCGAGTTTTTTGTTCTTATTATCGATTTTTCAAAACAAGGAACTATTTTTTTATTTCCAGATGCATCATTTAATGGTTTTGCTTTTTCTGCATTACCCGTTGTAATATTATTTTCATCAATTAGTGCATTTCTATATTATTTTGGAATACTTCAATACATTGTTAAATCTATTGCATGGATTATGACTAAGACAATGAAATTATCTGGTGCTGAATCATTATCTGCAGCTGGTAATATTTTTTTAGGTCAAACTGAAGCCCCTCTTTTGGTAAAACCATATATTAAAAATATGACTAAATCAGAGTTGATGTGTTTAATGACTGGTGGAATGGCTACAATAGCTGGAGGTGTTTTTGCAGCTTATGTTGCACTATTAGGTGGTACGGATCCTGATGAAAGTATAAAATTTGCTACAATTTTATTAACTGCATCTATTATGAATGCACCAGCTGGAATTGTTATATCAAAAATTTTTATACCTGAAGATTCAAATAATAAAATAAATCAAAATTTGTCTATTAATAAAGAAGAGTTAGGATCTAATCCTATTCATGCTTTGGCAAAAGGTGCTTCAGACGGTTTAAAACTTGCATTCAATATTGCAGCTATGCTCCTTGCTTTCCTAGCATTTGTATATATGATTAATTATTTTTTAGCTTATATAGGAGATATTACTTCATTAAATAACTTAATTAACAGTTCATCAGAAGGTCAATTTAATAAACTTTCAATGGAATATTTATTGGGTCAAATTTTTAGATTCTTTGCTTTTATGATTGGAGTAGGCTGGAATGAATCTGTTTTAGTTGGAAGCCTTTTAGGTCAAAAATTCGTATTAAATGAATTTATAGCTTATGTTAATTTAGCTGAAATAAAGGAAGCTGGCTTGCTTTCTGAAAAATCAATTATTATTTCTACTTATTCTCTTTGTGGATTTGCAAATTTTAGTTCAATCGCTATACAAATTGGAGGAATTGGCTCTATGGCACCTACTCGACAAGAGGATATATCTAAATTAGGTATAAAAGCTTTAGTTGCAGCAACTCTAGCAACTTTATTAACTGGAAATATAGCTGGATATGTTATGATCTAGTTTTATTTATAAAATCTAACTGACCTTTTGTAGAACTATCAACACCAGCATAATTTTTTTTATTTTTTATGATTTTATAAACTTCATTAGATAGATCTTTTCCCAGCTCAACTCCCCATTGATCAAAACTATTGATATTCCATATACTTCCTTGAATGAAGATTTTATGTTCATAAATAGCAATTAATCTTCCCAAATTATAAGGATTAAGTTTATTAAAAAGAAAAGTATTTGATGGTTTATTCCCATCAAAAAGTTTTGATTTAATTAATAAATCTAAGTTTTTAATATCTTTTTTATTTTCAAATTCTTTTTTTATTTCATCTATTTTTTTTCCTTTCATTAAAGCTCTTGACTGACCAATTAGATTTGAAAGTAATATTTCATGCAAATCATCTTTTTCATTGTTAGAATTAGTGAATCCTATAAAATCACAAGGGATATTTTTAGTTCCTTGATGAATTAGCTGAAAAAAAGCATGCTGACTATTTGTTCCAATATCACCCCAAATTATTGGACCTGTTTCATAATTAATTTTGTCTGAATTATTTGAAATATTTTTACCATTGCTTTCCATATCAGCTTGTTGTAAATAAGCAGGGAAATATTTAAGATAATTATCGTATGGAAAAACCGCATGTGTTTCATGCTTCATAAAATTGTTATAAAGTATTCCAATACAAGCAAGAATGATTGGAATATTTTTTTCATAAGGTTCTTTTTGAAAATGATAATCTATTTCATAAGCACCTTTAAGTAATTGATTGAAATTATCAAATCCTATACTTAAAATAATTGGAAGACCAACAGCTGACCATAGAGAATAGCGACCTCCAACCCAATCCCAAATTGGAAAAATATTATTTTTATTTATACCAAAAGATGTTGCTGCTTTTTCATTTGCAGTTATACCATAAAAGTGATTTTTAAAGTACTTTTTTTCTTTTGCTATACTTAAAAACCAATCTCTACATATACTTGAGTTTTTCAAAGTTTCAATTGTTCCAAATGATTTAGATGATATTATGAAAATTGATTCTTCAGCTTTTACTTGTTTTAATACTTCGGTTAGATTTGAAGGGTCTATATTCGAAATAAAAAAAATATTTATATTTCTATTTGAATAAAATTTTAATGCTTCACATACCATTTTAGGGCCTAAATCAGATCCGCCAATTCCTATATTAATTACATTTTTAATTTTTTTACCTGTATAACCTTTTATTTTTCCATTTTCAAAATTTTTCGAAAATGTTTTTAAATTATTAAAGCATTTTTTTACATTATTTTCAAATATATTTTTAGTTGAATTATTAAATGAGCCTCTTAATAGAAAATGCAAAGCTGGTCTGTTTTCAGTTTTATTAATTTTTTCTCCATTAAATAAACCACTTATTTTTTTTTTGATATTTAATTCGTCTAATAGGTTAAATAAAAGTTTTATCATTTTTTTATCAATATGATTTTTTGAGAAATCAAATAGAAGATTATCAAGTTCTATAGAAAAATTATTAAATCGATTTTTATCATCTCTAAACATTTTATGAATTGATGTTTTTGAGATAGCTTTAGAATAATTTTTAATTTTTTTCCAAGAATTTAACTTTGATGGGTTATTCATATTTACTTTTAATTTTTAAAATTTCTTTATCTATTAACTTAGGTAATTCGAATTTATTTTTTTTCTTATTTATTCCATTAACACTAAAATAAAATTTTATTTTTGGTTCTGTTCCTGAAGGTCGAAGTGTCATTAAAAAATTATTTTTTGATATCATTTGAATTACATTGGATTTAGATTGTATTATTGAATTTTTTTGAATTTTCGTATAATCTATGATCTTAATAACATCATCATTAAATATTTTATTAGGGGGGTGGGTTCTATAATCTTCCATTATTCTATGTATTTTTTTAAGCCCATTGATTC
>MDSZ01097487.1_pt1 | contig 25697 bp, 12 predicted proteins | sample 811201 | NCBI WGS metagenome assembly MDSZ01 (sample SAMN05326647, study PRJNA326480) | marine metagenome | isolation source: seawater | place: Indian Ocean: North | collected 2010 | reverse complement strand
CTTATATTTACATGATGGAAATTACAAGAGAACTAGCAAAATTTAATCATATAAAATTTCATGATAAGGAACATAAGTATTATCTTGATGGGAAGAAGATGTCTTCGGTTACCCAATTAATAGGTAAATTTAAACAACCTTTTGATAGTGATTATTGGTCGGAAAAGAAGGCCAATGATAGAGGAGTATTAAAAGAAGATATTCTTAAAGAATGGAAATATAAAGCTGATTTCGCCACCCAAAAAGGTTCAGCGGTCCACGCCTTTGCTGAAAATTATTTATTCAATAAAGTATTTCCATTTCCAGAACAAGAAATGGTAGAGGTGTTAGGTAGTGTGGAAAACATGTTTGAATGTAGAGCTGCGGTAAAAACTATTATAGAATTATTTAAAAAATTCTACTCTGACTCTTATGGTAAATTAATACCTGTTAGAGCGGAGTTGGTGGTTGGTGATTCAGAGTTAGGATTGTGTGGTATGGTTGACCAATTATTTTGGAACGAAAAAAGTGGTGAGTTGGAGATTTGGGACTGGAAAACAAATAAAGAAATTAAGGAAAAGAATAAATGGCAACAATTTAAGTCACCTCTTAGTCATTTAGATGTGTGTGAACTTAACACCTATTCTTTACAACTTTCACTATATAAACATATTATCGAAAAAAATACTAACCTTAAACTTGGTAGTTCTTATATTGTATGGTTAAATGAGAATAACGACACTTACAAAGTTTTTAAGTGTCATGATTTTGAAAAAGAAGTTAAGAGTATCTTATAAAAGAGTGATTGGTTCTAAATCCTCCACACCACCCAATTCAGCAACATCCGCATCTTTAGGCATTTTAATAACACGAATCCTGTGATTAAGTTTACCACCATCTAATTTTCTATATAATTGTTGAGCATCCTCCCAAGCATCACCATCTAAACAAATTATAATTTTTCCCTCACACTTATCATAAAGTTTTTCCCATAATTTATCTGAAACAGTTTTACCTAAAATAGCTATAGAATTATCTAAAAATAACATATCAAACACACCTTCAACTAAATAAATGTCTTTATCCCATTTAATTCTAGATTCATTAAATATAATCTCTTCTTTAGGGAATTCTGGGTTTTTATATTTCATTCGGTGATTGATATAAGAACGTGCCACAAAATAATTTATCTCTCCATCAGCGTCAAATGATGGTATAATAATTCTTCCTCTATACGGTCCTTGTGTGGTATACCCCATACAATATTTAATCATCATCTCCTTACTAATATTTCTTTTAAGAAGATAGTTTTGAGCTTCTTTAAATGGGATGGTAAGTGGGTTTCCTTTTTCAAAAGAAATAAAGTCTTCGGGAAGGGTAACTTTGGAGTATTTTTTAGTCTTTATTTGGAATTTTTCAGGTGCGATTAGGTTCCACGTTTTTCTTTGTTTTTTAGTACCCCATTTCCAAAATAGTTTGTTGATTGAACCGTGGGTTTCATGTGTTTCCGAACATGCCCAGCATTTATAAACGCCTCTAATATAATTAACTTCTAAGTTACCTTTACCATCTAGAGTATCTAGTCCTTTTATATCATAAGAACATACAGGACAATCAAAAGAAATCTGACCTTTATTTTCATAATGATTTTTTACATTACCTAATGTGTCTTTTAATAAATCTACAATTAATTCCGTGTCGTCCATGTATATAATATAGGTAAATTATATACTAATTTCAATTCCAAATTCCTTCTTTTTGCATAAATCCAAGAACACAAGTATAGGCATCTGCCATATCATAGTTTTCTTTTTTTAAGGTTTGGTTTCTAGTCATTTCCCAAGTAAGATGTGGTTCTAAGTCAGAGACATGTTTCCAAATAATTTGTTTTTTGTCACACCCTTTTTCATAACCACCAAATAATACTTTTCGATTTTGTTTGTTTTTTGCTACTAGACTTGGGAAGGCGAATTTTCTCGCATTATATGTGGATATTAAATCTGGGATAACACCCAACACATTATATATACTTTTAATAATAAAAGCATTATACCTCATTAATGTAGATACTGTATATACGTTGTTAGAGTTTATAAGAGGTTCTTCAATTATAACTTTACATATACCTATGTTTTGGTAGTTCTTTAGTTTAGTTGTGAAACTTTCCGATTTAAGTAGATGTTGTTCTAATTTATTTTCCGGTAACGGTTTTAATTTAGGAGAAACGTGTGTTAACTCTAATAAATTTTTATCCATTAAATCAAATAATGCCCATCCAATAGTTTTGGTTGAGATATCTAATCCTAGGACCTTGGGTGTGTTTTTCAATACTTTTGCCATAGACAAAATATTAGAATTTAAACTTCAAAGTAAAGGTTTGTTGTGAAGTCTTTGGTTTCTCAATTGGTCGGTCTGGTTTTGCAACCGCTAATAAGTTGTTTTGTTGGTCATAGAGACCTAATTCAGTAATATAAGCTGAATAATCTTGTCCCCCTGCTTGAGCACCTTGTAAGTCATAAACACCAGCTACTGCAGTAGCTGCTCCTCCAGCTCCATCTTGAGAGTAGGGTGCAGCTGTAGGGTTACTTGTCGAATAGAATTCATTCTCACCTGCTACACATAATACACTTAAAATATATTCTTTTTCAAAAGAATAGTACTCACATCTTGCTGATGTACTGGCTGTATAAGCTCCCAATGTCACATCATCTCTATTACCAGTAAACCCAAAAATACTACCAGTGTTTCCGTAGTTACTACTATCACCAGAAAATACATATGAAGTCATTCCTGTTAATAATAAATTAGTTACTATTGATTGGTCTGTTATTACCAACATTCCTTTATCTAAGTAAGCTATACCTACTGGGGTGTCACTATAGTTACTTAATGCTGGTGTTTTTGGTAATACACCTGTCGCACCACTATTGTAAGTTTGTAATATATTATAGTAGGAAGTGTTGGAAGCATTTCCTGGATAAGCTGCAGGAGTATCTGTAGGTTTCGTACTACCCGCGTTGGCCCACGCTGACGGATATCCATTTGCCCATGTTGAGTGGTCTGGACTTTGTGGTGGATATAATTGGTCACTGAATAAAAAAGCTACATTAGTGGATGCACCCTCTGGACTTGCCGTACCATTGTTTACTGGATTACCAAATCTACTACCCGCTGCAGTATTATCTGAATTCCAATTTTCACCAATAGTATAACTACTATAAATGTCTATGGTCCCTGGTATTGTAGTTGGCCCTGAACCACCATTTGTTTGTCCTGTAGGAATAACTAATTTTATAGTTCTACCGTCTATTAGTTCTCCATATTGTTCCGAAGCTATAGAAATAACACAAATTTTATCTGCATTTAAACCGTTAAAGTTAGTTGCCCCAAATGGCCATGTACCACCACTTAATGCTGCTATCATTGGTAATCGGAAAGAACTAAATAAGTTAGAAAATGGTCTTCCGTTATTGGGGTCTGATTGTGCCATTGTAAAAGTTAAGTTTGACCCACTTACCGCATTATATCCAGTGCCGGACCATGGTACAGTATTCGTTTCTACAGCTGCTGAATCTACATTTTTATATATTCCACTCATATTTTATTATTTTAAATTTTTGTAAACTCTACATCTATGGTATTATAATTAACCATGTAGAATCCATTGTTATCCTTATTAATTGACTTTGATTTTCCTAATTTTATTAAATCTTGTGCTGTTGTTCCTCTATATTTGTCAGTAGACCCTTTATAGTTAAACTCGTAAATAGGTATTCCACTTTCACTAACACCTACCTTATTTAAGTTTTCTTTTAATCTTATATCTGAATATGTAACTCCTGGGGTGGTGTTGACGTTGACGTTAGGTCCTACCCCACCACCAGTGTTACCACCTGTATTCCCTCCAGTATTGCCTCCTGTAGTTACACCGCCAGTGTTACCACCACCTGTATTTACACCTCCTGTACCTCCACCAGTACCACCTTGTGAATTCACACCAGAAATTGTACCACTTGGAGTCGGTGAATTATCACTAGCTGTAGGTACGAAACATACATTCCCATCTCTAACACCTAGTGCTAAGGTTCCTCTACCACCAAAGTTTAAACCTATAGCGTTTCTAGGATTTACCCATGCACTCGTAGGTGTACCACCATTCTGAATACCAGGAGATATGTTATAAAAAAATCTACTAGCTTTAGTTTGTCCTTCTGGTATAACACTAGTAAAACTTGCTGGGGCAACTAATTCATACCATTCTGCAGGTGTATTTCCTTGTGAGTAACTAGGTAATTGAGCTATACTATTACCTCTTGACCAAGATGCGTCACTAAAGGGTATACCTACACCTAAATAACTTAATCCTGTGGGTGATAAACTAGACTGTGTTTCGTCTATTTGTTGTCTAAATTGATTGTAACTTGCAAATCCTGCCATTTTTTATATTTTTATTGTACTGATGAACCACCAATTTTATTTCTAAATATTCTATATCCAGTTGATGTCCCGTTCGCGACATCCATTGTAGAGTTACTCGGGTCCGTTGTAAAATCAGCATTAGTTGCTGTACCCGTACTTAATCTACTCCATCTTTCTCCATAATATTTTGTCACTATCTTATCCCAAGGTCTCCAGTAAGAACCACCATTCGAAGCTGGAGTAGTCGTATTAAATCCTGCTGCAGTAGTGTCCGCTGAATACCCTATACTTTGTTGTACAGCTTCTTTACTGTATACCACTTTTACATCTACTATAGCTGGTAATGCTGTTGGGTTATTTTCGGAGAAAACTTTAAAGTGTAGTGGTATTGTCATAATATACCTATCATCCACACCGTTTGATGTACTAGTGAAACCACTATAGTAAGTACCACCTGTAGCGTTAGACCCCTGAGTAATTTCTGTCATCTGATTATTGTTAACGTTTGCGTTACCAACTGTAGAGGTTGATTGCATCGAAGCTAACATTTTATCTGTATTAAGTAAGGCTCTACTTAAGAAATTATAGTATCTTCCACCATTTTGTATGTTAGTAGTATTAGTAGATTGTGGTGGTGCAAAAACAGAAGGAGTAAGGTCTACACTTCCATATATATTAGACTGAGTAACACCCATATCTACATATTCTAAATTACCCATTATAACACCCCAACTACTTAAATAATTTCCAGGAGATAATAATCTCATATAAATATTATCACCAATAAATGTGGTAGGGACATTCATGCCCGCGTCACCATAAGAAATATCAATTGTACCATCTAAATAAGGTGTTGGTAAAGGATAGTAATAATTTATACCACTATATTCATTTAATGGTTTCCTAACCCTTATTGTTGGTGTAACGTATTCTACTGAATCATAAGTTCCAGCTTCAACACCATTCGTCCCCACAGGGTCTACTGGGTTCATATATGATGCTGATACATTACCACCTGCCATACTATTATTAGTTAATGTTAAAGGTCCACCACCCGTATTAAAGTTTTCTAATAACCAAGGACTAACAAAACCTAGAGCGTAAGTAGCGAAATCTTGTGTCCCCGTAGCATACTGATAATCAACATTTGTGTTGAAAGTTGCATTCTGCCAATCAGGATATCTCGCATTGGTGTTTAAAGTAGATGCTGCAAAACTAGTTTGTTGTGGTAAGACTAGATATCCAAATCCTTGTGAAGATAATCCTAAACCTGCGGGACCATTACCATGATACTGAGCACCTTTATTACTAAATGATAACTGGTAAGGGTGGTTTGTTAGATATTCATTAACATTGGGTAAACTATCTTGATTGTCTAATCTAAATGGTTTAACCACATCTAGTTGTTGTGGACCTGAACCAGCATCTGAAATAGTAGAACCAGCATCCATCATGAATTGCCTTTGTATAAAACTCGCAAGATTATTCGTTAGAGATTGAGTCGTCGCTGAAATATAAAAACTATCATCTAAAAAGGATGCACTATCTTTTATTTTTACCTCATCATAAAAATCTAAAAATTGTCCTCTACCTGGAACAGATTGTATTAAATTTAAAGCTTGTTTTAAATGACTGGCATTAAAAGTTTGTCCACTTAACTGTACAAAACCATTTAAGAAAGCATCTTTCCAAATTTGTGGTGTTATAGTACCACCTGATTGATATTCGTATAATAACTGGTGTGCATCAGGAAAGGCTTGCATTAAATGTTTTTGTAATACTAGATAATCATGTAGATAAACCTCAACTTCTAAAGAAGAATAATATTCCATTTGTCCAGTTATCTCATTAGTATAACCTACTACTACTTGTGGAGTAGATGTAGTACCACCTGGATTACCAGTACCAGTATTGATTGAAGCGGTTACATCTAATTGTAACATCGCGTCAGGATTTTGTTGATAACCCGCTGTAATAGCTCCTGAACAACTATTATGTGTACCTGTAACATCTGTTAAAAATCCTCCTTGTGCAACTACAGTATGTCCTGTTGATGTAGGTTGTCTATAATCTATATCACCATCTGATAAAGCAAATTTAGTTATTGCCTGACTTAAATCACCTGTTACCATAGCGTTTCTACCCGCGTCGGTTAGGTTGAAGTCCATATAGACTGTTGATGCTGAACTTATATATCCCATATTTTTATTTCTTTCTTATTATATAATTATCTTAATTATTCTTTTTTATTTGTAAACTATTCTATTGTGCACATATAGCAGGGTTTTGACATTGTGCCATAGTTCCGTCACACATCGAACTTGGAACGTTATTATTACACCCTACAGCTACTATATATGAATCCATTACGTTATTAATTATGTTTTGCATTTGTAGATATGATGGTGTTGGTGTTACATCTCCTTCGAGAACACCTTGACAGTGACATTTCATTGCCCATGATAAATCACTACACGCTAAACTACCATCCCCATACACATCACCAACAATACCACCTGTATCAGTAACCATAAGTTGTGTTTGAGTGGCTCCTTGTGCAAACATACCCTCTGCAGGACCAAATGCTCCTGACAGCTGGTATAATGGTGTATTGTTTTGTATTGATAGATTTAGAATAACATTCATTACTGCCTCATAAGATGGGTAGTAGTAAGCAAAACCTATCCAACCACCCCCCTGAGTATTCGCTGGAGTAAGACCCGAATCAGTCCACCCTAGTGCGGGATTATAACCACCAGCTATAGTCTCTTGCATGTTCCACCCATTAAATATATTTTCCGATTCACCGATTAAAGGTTCCCAAACAGTCCCATAAGTAGTACATGCACAACTATCTGGGTTTGGTTGTTGACCAAATGTAGAGTCATACCCCAAATCAAAACATGCTGGAGGTGGTGGTGGAATTACTTCCTCTTCCTCTACCTCTGGAACACTCGGTATTCCAGGTTCATTTAAATATAATAAATTATCATTAATCCCTAGGTCTTCGTAAGGACCACCTGCCATAATATCATTTTCAAGTAAAACAGTTTTATTACACGGTGCATTACTACCTCTACCTCTTATATCCGCGTAATTAAAAAAACACGTCCCAGATAATCTCTCCATATATGGATTAACACTATATTGTTGGTCATAGCAGGGCCCATTAGTGGTAGTATCAGAAGCACCGGGAACTGGTGAAGTAGAAAATCTCCTATAGTCCATACCTTGGTCTCTAAGAGCGAATTTAGAACTAGCTAAAGTTGTAAATAAACTAAGACCTCCACCACCGCCACCAATTAATGCCTTCCCCCTATCTGTAAGGTTAAGTTCTAGTGTATTTGTATTTCCTGTGTTAACAAATCCCATTCCATTAGAAGTCTAAACTTAAGACAAATTGTTGTGCTCCATCTCTTAATTGTGGATTCATAAATTTAGCTATTGCCATTAATTCTGGGAAATTATTTTCATTATTAAATAAACCAACTTCAGTAATATAAACATTAGGATATATTTGATTTTGTTGGTAATAATCTTTGTATGATGGATTTAGTGAGTTTCCAAGAGCCAGATTATTAGTATCTCCCGCAAATTGTGAACTTGCTAAATTTATATAATACTTCATTTCATACATGGTCGCCATAATATCCGACTCCATTTCACCATAAAAGAAGTATTCATCACCAAATTGTAATAAGTCTGTTTCTGTAGTTTGTAAAGGAATATTAATGTAATCATGTAAGTTATAAGATGTACCAGTAACTTGATTTGCTCTTGTTAGATATATCTTGGTTGCCGCACTTGATATCTGACATCCACTTAAAGGTATGTTATTGTTAAATCCAAAAGTATCACATGGACCAATTTGGTCAGTAACTTCTGTTCTAGTCCATTGGTCTGGTAATGGGTCTGTCTGAGGTGCTGTAACTCTTTGCCATAATAAGTGAATTTTATTACCTTGCCATCCTGTCCCTCCTGACGCTCCTGCTGTTCCACCTAAATCGAAAGGTTTTAAATATGGAAACTCCGCACCAAACTCAATTTCTAAATCATAAGACTTACCATCATTAGGGTTTTTAACATCAATATAATAGTTACAATGTAACCCAGTAGTTAATCCTGAATTACTTTCTATTAAATAACTTACAAACATCTTTTGATATGGTTGTGTAAATACACCTAGTGTTGAAGCAGAACCACAACAATTGGTTCCTGCATTAATCATCTGAATTCTAGGAGCTGGTAATGTCCAACTTCTATTAGCTTTATAAGACATCGCAGCAACTAATTCTTCATCATGAATTACAGCCATTTTTAAATCTGGAAATACCTTTCCTACTGGATTAGGTCCCGCTACTACCGAACCTTCCCCAACTACAGTATCAGAATTATCATCCCAGAGATAATAATATCTAAGACCATTATGGTTCATATTAGGATTTACTGTAGATTGCATTATATATGGTTGAGATGGAAAGATATCTGGATAGTTTGGTGGGTCAACATAAAAACATTGACCGTATTTATCTGCTCCCTGACATCCCTCTTGTGCGGTTGCAGCTATATCTGTTCCTGTATTTTTCTTATGCCACATTAACCAAGGCATATTAATTCTAAAGTTTCTTGCTTCTCCTACACCTGTTTGAGTACTTCCACTCTTTTTAAGTGCAAACTTTTCACCGTAAAAATTAGAAATTGTTTGATTCGTATAATGTAATATAGCGATGGCTTTTTGTCTTTCTGGAACTACACATTTAATATTATGATAAGAATCATAATACCATGAAGAACTTTTTAGTCCAGTATAGAAATCAGTTCTTTCTCCCGTATCTACCTGACCTTCACTATTAGAATAACCTAAATATTCTTTAGTACCACAATAACCAGTTGAACCGTATTCATTTACATTTTCATAACCATCATTAACGGTATCAACTCCCGCAACAGTTTCAGTCCAGTTTATATTCATATTCCAAACTTTAACATCTTTAACTGATACATCACAATTATTTTCAAATGAAAGTGAACCTGGTGACCAATAAGGGATTGGTGTGTCAGCCCCATAATATGTTAACATTGGGTTTGTAGAATTTGCTGAATAAGTTCCACCACTTGTTGATGGATATACTTTTACACAAGCCCCTACTAATGTTCCTGTTGCACCTGTATAATTTTTTATAGGTACAATATCTGTTCCTGCAGAACCACCTGAAAAAGCTCCAAAATCTGGCAAATTCCTATCGACTGTTAGGTATAATGGGTCGTTAGAAGTACCTTTCCAAGTACCTCCTGTTCTACCAGATACTGTGTTACCTGCCGTCACTTGATAAAATAATTGAGCCGATGGTGTTGTACATGGTAAATTAAAACAATTAGTAGTTCCTGTCGCTCCGCTTTGGAATATATACCTAATACTCAACAGGTCTCCTACAATAGGTGAATAACCTGGTATACTTCCTGGTCCACCTGAAAAAGCTTGATTTTGGAAAGTATTAGCTGAAAGAAGTGCTACTTGACTTCCACCTGTCATGGCTGAAACAGGGAAAAAGAAATTAGCATTTAATGTATAAGCTGACCCAGTAAATGCTGAAAAACTACAACAATCTCCAGTATTTGCACTGTAAAATCCTCTCTGAGATGCACGATTGAAAACCTCTTGGTAGTTGTGAGCAGCTTGGACCGCCCCAAATGTGGTACCTGTCGCATCTTGTGATATTGGTATCGGGTATTTTACATGTGCCTTATTCCTTTCAGGGATAGGGTTAAGATTCTGAGCGTTAAAGTTTGCCTGTTGGATATGTATCCCACTACTTTGTTGGGGTAGATTATTGTAACAGTCGTAACAATATTCACTATCACCAAGTTGGAATAATTCTATATTCAACTTCCCCTCAGATAATTTTTTTCTTCCAGCGTCGGTTAATTTAACCGAAACTTGTCCTTGTGTTGAGTCTTTTAATATATAAGCCATTTTTTATTATTTATTAATAAATATTATATTTCAAATTTTAGTATCCACCTCGGTTATTAACTTGTCTTTGTCCGGGTAGTTTATAAGGTGAGAAGAATGTTTGTCTACTTACTTCAAATCTCACGTCTGGTGTAATTCTACTGGTGGTTATTTCTTCACCATTAAAAAGTGGATAATATCTAGTAGCTATTACCCTATAATTATATGTCCCTGCACTAGGAACAGTAATTTTGAATTTTTCTTCTTTCCCCCCAAATTCAGAATGTTTATAGAATTTATAGTTTTCTTGGACCACCTCTCCAGTACTATAATTATAGACCATCTGTTTTAGGGATTCTTTAAATCCTAGTGTTTTAGTATAAGTTACTAAAGATGTTGGTTCTTTGGTACTTGTTCTACCAACAACAGTATATTGTGTTAAGTAATATAAAGTAAAGCTACATTCACCTAATTTACTACATCTATTTAAATCTCCATTGTCATAAGTAATAGTTAATAATTGGATTAATCCGTTACCCACTCTTTGGAAGTCACTATTTTCCACTAGTATTTGTCCGTTATATACAATACCTACAGCACCTAAAGCTGGATAATCTAAATTAATGTAATAATAAAAACTATCTCTATAGATTGTTGAAGCACTATTAGTTGTTATGGTCCCGAAAAAGTCTACAGTTTGTTTCCAATAACTCTTACTATCCTTAAGTGGGTAAATCACATTAACTACATCACCATTTCTTAATGTTCCACCCCTAAATGTAATTTGTGAAGCTGTCCCTCTAATACTACTTACTCTATAATCCCCACTGTTGGTGTCCGCAGATGTACTACCAGTAACAAATGTTCCTGAAGGAGTACCAAAAGTAGTACTGTAACCTTCTTCACGTACGGTAACACCATTTACACTCACTAACATACTCGAACCTACATTATAACTTAATACAGCTCCTGACCAAGTAAACGCAGAATAGTTTATGTCTGTTGGTTCGGGAACTCCAGTAACGGTAAATGCTTCACTTTCTAGTCTTGCTTCCACATTTGAAGCAAACTGAACTTGTTGGTTTCTAAGTGAAGGTTCTCTAGGTGGTTCTACTAGTGTTACTATAGAGTCCCTTTGTCTATCATAGGTAACTTTATCTAAAACTGTTGAGGTGTCAATATAAACATTATTTGTAAGGTCACTCTTATCTCTAAATAAAGATGATGGTTTTATTAAAAACTGCCATGATGTACCTGTTGAGAAAGCTGAAAAAGGAAAAAATGTCGAGGCTGATATCGGTGTAGTTTTAGTTGTTAGTGTTGGTGTAGAGACTCTTGCTGGAACATCAAAAACATATCTGTAATCTGGTTGTAATGAAAATTTTTCTTTTGAGAATTCGTAAGGATAAACATCTAACTTAAGGTAAGCCTGTTTATTTATGAAATCTGCTGTATTACCACTTAAAAATATATTTAAATCCATACCTGTTTCAGCAGATAAATTATAAATGGATTCCCCCGATATCCCTAAATTATTACCTAGGGTCCCACCCGACAAATCAAAATCAGGTTCTGGTAAACTCTGAAATATGGCATCCATCTGTGGTTTTATCTTAGGTACAGTATATTCACAATCATTGTAGTAGTCACAATTTTTGGTTGTTATAACATTAGTTGTGGCTGTAGAGGTTAATGTAAAAGCGGTACCCGAAAAAATAATAGGGTGTTCACCGTGACTTATTGGTGTTATTGTAGTCCCTGTGTTACCAGTTAAACCAATATCGTAAAAATGAGCAAGTCCCATACTACCAGTAGTTTGACGTGGAGCGGCCTTAAATCCAATTTTAGTAGCTCCTAAATATTTTACCAATTCATTACCAATCACCCAAGATGGTGCACTTAGAGAACTACCCGACCAAGTAGTTTTGTCTAGGAGATTAAAGTTCATTTCATATTTTGGATTAAATTCGTTAGTGTCTCCAACGTCTTTTGTTGTACAGACATATATACTGTTTTCCCCCATACTATCAGTCATTTGTACCCTAAATTGTTCTCCTTCAGACCCACTCCTAGTAATTCTAATACGTACCGCTCCTTGGCACTTCATTATTTTATTATTTCTATAGGGTGATGTGTGTGAAGTATCTGCACTTACACTAGCCTCTGGATAACCTAAGATGGTCCCATTAAATTCTTTAGTTTGTAACCCTTCACTTACATAAGTCACTGGGTTACCAAACTTTTCATTTTTAACCACTTTACTATAATCAAACTTTACTGATGGTAAAAATTTATCTTTTCTATTTGCAATCTCTTTTTTAGTTATTATTCTAGGGGGTTGTAACACATCACTTGTAGTGTGGTTATCTTCTAAAATAATTTCGTCTCCATGTAAGTCTCGTTGGAATGTCAACCCTTGAGTAAATTGTAAGTTATTTTCAATTGGGGTTACTGATAACCCTCCTCCACTCCTTTCCTGTACATTACTCTCCAACATATCCATAACACTAGTTCCAGATTCTGAAATTCTTAAAACTAACTGGTGTGTCTGTCCACTCATACCGTACAACCCTCTCGTATCTCTCATTTGTGCTAATACTATATCCGCAACACAACCTCTATTATCGGGTGTGGTGTTTCCAGTAAAAATAGTGCTTAATTGTAGGGTATAATCATTGTATTGACATGAACTTACAAAACTAAGACTACTAGCACTTGCTGTGGGTGAGAACCCAGTAAAAACATTAGCTTCAGTAAGAGCTGGATTGGTTTTGACAAAGGACTGAATAACGTCGTTATTAGTTATTCCTGGGTATGCGTCATTATTACCTATAGGACCTAAACATGACCCATCCACAGCCACTTTTTGCCAAAAAGGACTATACTTTGCGGTGGTTATGGCTAAAGAAGATGTGGGGCTACCTGAATTGGAATTAATTCCAGCAGTATATCCAATATTATTATCTTCTCTACTAGGACAGAGTGTTTGCCATCCCATAGTAGAAAGAGAAGTGACTATCGTACCCGTAAGAGTTCTAAACATTACAAATTTTTGTATGTTATTATTATAATAAAAATAACCATCGTATTCAGCACCACTAATAGCTGCACCATCTAAATCTTTACTAGTACCATCAACTAAAGGATGTCCACCACCGCCTGATGGTCCCCAATTATATCCTTCTTGCATATCAGTTGCACCGGTAACACCTAAATAATAATTTTTAACTATTGTTGTTCTTCCACTATTAGGGTTACTCGTAGGATAATTTAATGCTCCTGTTTGTGAGTTACCCGTAAACAACCAGTGATTCGGGGAATCTGTAACTATACCATTTTTAAAGATACCTGTGGTATAGTTCTTTATTGTCTGTCCTGCACTTGTAGGTGTAATCTGTATTTGACCTGGACAATAAGTATTGGTCATTGTCCATGCTGATGTCATTGATGATAAGGTTGCCCAGTTAGGGTGGTTCCCAATTGTTACAGTATCACCCGCATCTATAATTGTACTACCAGTACATACAGCTTGTCTCACATCTCTTCTGTGTTCTATATGTGAAGATACTGTAGAAATATTAAACACATACTCTCCATTAGTTAAACCAGAGAATACATAATAACCCCCTCTACCTGGAGCACCTTGATTGGGTGATGTGGTAGCACTACTTACATAAACTTCTTTTACTAGTTCACCATTTTTATATAATGTATAATTAAATGTTGCTGCTGATTGAAAGGCTGTATCCGTACCAGCAGACCATACAGTAAATGTACATGGTAGGTTAGGGTCATCTATACACCCATTATCACTTACTGTTGCGGAAAATTGTGGGGCTGTAAAAGCGGATACTGTTATTTCAGTATCTGCACTTAATCCCACATAGTCTATAACTCTACCACTATAAGTTCCTGCAGATAACCCTGTAGGGTTAAATGTACTACCTGAATTTAGTGCGTAAGTTTGTGGGTGAGGTCCTGGACCGTACCATTGTATAGTATAAGGTGCTGTTCCACCACTAATGTCTTCAACTGTTATAGTACCAGTAGTTTGACCTGATAGTGTAGGTGTAACCGTATATTCACTTATAAAAATATTCCCTGTCGCCATTTATCTTTAAATATTATTTTCTTTTTTAATACCCACCACTTATATTGGTATTTCTTAAAATAGGGTTAGCGTAATTACCTCTTGTGGTATTACTGGTATTCCCATTATTATTTTGTATGAACCAACTACATCTATCCTCACATTCACCTAAACTCATGTAAGGTCCATTATTATCTATTATACAATCACCTAGAGGACCACAATTATATCTATGATGACCAGTATTATTACAATAACACATACTAGTAGTATCATAATATGATTGTGCTTCACAATGAGTACAAGACGTATAAGGACATTCTACACCAGGATTATTTGCCATAAATTCCGCGGTACACTGAGTACAATTCTGTCCACCTCCCGCACAGGTCCATTTAGCATAATTAGTTTGTGTTGGGTCTGTTATAGATGTAGGTTGACATTCGGTGGTGAAAACTATCGATGAACAATCACCTGATAGATGACCACAATAATTTGCAGCTAATTCTTCACATTCTTCACAATCAAATACTGTATTATCAGTTATAACAGAAGTAGTACCAAAATAAGGGTCTACACCTTCCATATCTAAATCTTGACACTTACAATAGAACTGACATTTAAAAGTGTTAGGTGCTTTAGTTGTAGTTAAAGGTTGTGAACGTGAAGTTTTAACAACCGCGGGTTTACCATCTATTAAAAATTCATCATCATATTGTTCTATTGTTGCACCTGATAATAATTCAGAACTTACTAATTTATATTGTTCATCTAAAGGTGGTGTAAAACAAGGTACTTGTAAATTAGGTGAAGGAGTTATCACCACATACATTTCCGATACCCCATTATTATTATCACCAATAGTAGTTTTAACAACATAACTATGATTTATCTGTGGAAAAACATAATTACAACTTAAAGCATAATCTTGGTCATACCTTGGGAGATTAAATGTTAGTACACCATTATTTACCGAAAGTAGTTCCCCCATAGGTAAGTAATAATCTTCTAATGTACCCTCAACAAGTTGTTTGGCCCATTGGTTTGTAGGACTATTTGCCTCTCTACCCAATTCTAACTTTTTAGACCCTATAATATTATCTATAAAGGTTAAAGTATCGAATGTAGATGGGTTAACTTTAGGGGTTGTTATCGGTTCGTAGTCATTATTAATAGTATATAAAGCTCCTTGTGATGATTTTTTAATTTTAATACCCTTTTCATCATAATAGGTTTCAGCTCTAGATTGTTTATGTGCGTTGAAGAATAGTGTTTTATTAACGTATAAGTTATCGAACTTTACTACCCTATAAGAAGGAGAGTATGTTGGGTCTCCACTTACGTTTAGTCGGTGACCTAAATTAAGTCTAATAGCTGTACTACCTGTCGTTCCTTTAGAAGTACTATCCCAATCAGCACTATATTTTAATCTTACCACATCACCCCCACTTAAAGAAACTAAACCAGTATCTAAGCTAACTGGAATCATTTTTCTAAAGACTGTATTAGCTGTAGCTGCACCGTCAAATAAATTAGTATAACCACTGAAAACATCTTGTACTTTATTTGTACTTTGTGTTAGATAAGCATCCGAATCTACACCACTTACTGGGTCATTAGATACTGTAAAAATATCTAAGTTAGTTTTAGTTGTTGCAGTAGTTTCTCTTTCAATAAAAACTTTAAAGTCAAACATTGTTACTCCACTCCCACCAGCAAAACCATTTTTACCAGGGAAAAACTGTCCGTTAGTATCTTCTAGAACCACGTCACCTTCATCCGCTCCTGCTCTAAGTACTGAAGAATTTATTAATCTTTTAATAGCGTAATCACTAGTAGGATAAGCTATGGATTGTGTAGCTGCTGTAAGATAATTAGAAAATACATAATCAGCCCATTTAGAGTCTTGGTAGGTAACATCTAGATAAGCGTTGTACTGGAATCTGTAGGTTCCGTTTTCTCTTACTCGATAGGTCATATAGTTACTACTATTACCTGACTCTATAGTTAAGTTACCCCCGTTACCTGAAAATACCTGATAACCATAGTGTGGTACATAACGTGGGTCTACTACATTTGCTAGAGGTCGGTGTTTAATTCTTTTAATGTTAGAAATAGGGATAATAGTATCACCACTAAAAGTACTCGCGGAAATATATATGTCATATGTATTAGCAGAAGTAGAACCCGTATTAGTATACCCGGAATAAGTCGTACCCCCTGTAAAAACTTCTTTAAATGTAGCGTAAGTACTTGTAAATAAATCAGTACCGTAGTTTCCTATAGGTGCAGAATAATCTTCTTCACACGTCCAACAATCGTCCCACCCTTCTACACTTTTTTCTGCTGTACAACATTTTGCACAGTCACCGTCTTTACAATCTACCTCAACTTCAAAGATTTCTTCATCTGTACTATTAGAAAATAGACAATTACATTTTTTCTGAGCTTTAGCGTATATACCTTCATACCCATTTAATATGGTATCTTTAGATGGGCAAATTTGTAAACTGTCTAATTCTCCTTTACTATCTCTTATAATTTGTAAATCACTAAAAATATCAGAACTAGACCTCTCTAACCACTGATTTAAACCTGTGAAAAATCTAGGTGTATAACTCAAGGTTTGTTGGTCATTTAAAAAATAGTCTTGTTCTAGATTAGCTATTTGATTTTGTCTCAGTATTTGACCGAAATTATCTTCATGAGCTTGGGAATAAAATGAAAACGACATACATTGTTTGCAGTCCGAAAAAATAACATTATTACTTAAGTCTACAGGCCAAGATAAAGGGTATTTTTTTACCCCTTCCTCATAATAAGGTGTAGATGGTGTAATTTTACCTCTAGTAACTACTCTTGTTACGTTATATGGTAACTCTCTAACATCATCTTGTAAAACATTACAGAGTGATAATGAATAGTTTTCATCATTTTTTACAATAAAAACTTCATTTTTTAATACCTTAAATTCAGTAAAATTTTTAATAGGGTGATTAAAATTAAATTCTACTTTACCTTTTTCTACCTCTTTCTGTTGTAGATGAGTGTAAAAGGTTTGTGTCTTTGGAACCCTTGAGGAAGCTTTAGGTTTTACTACTTGGATAGATGGTACAAAACTTAAAGATTTTAACCTAGGTCCAGCCTTACTACCTGTTTTTCCTATTCTAGGGCCTACAGCTGGGTCTATGTGATAATATCCAATATAATTAGAACCATCTAATCTTTGGTATTCAAATCCTTGGGTATATAAATTATCAATTGGCCTTTTAACTCTTCTGCTTTGGGTTTTTCTTGCTGTAGGATTAATAATAAATTTATTAACGGGGGTTTTACCATTACGTGCAACGACCTCAACATTAAAAGATACTGGTTGTTGGTCTAGATATAAAAAATTAGTAATTTGTGGCATTACTAGTTGGATTCCGTTATATTTTCCTTGTTTAGATGATTTAAATGGTCTTAATTGTAACATGGATTTTCCTTGTCTCCACATCCTACTATTAGTTAATGTAGAAGTCGTGTTAGCTTGAGTGAGTTTCCTTAAACCTAATTTACCATTATCAAATATAGGAATTATAACATCTGTTAAAAATGTAGTACTTGTTTTAGGACCTAAATTTGTAACCTCATCATCTACAGGGGGAGTATTAACATAAAAAGAGTCTCTACTCGCACAACCAAGATAAGTAGATTGACTCATACAAGTTTGTTCACAACTTTCTCCAACTTTACTAGTTGCAGGCCAGTAAGTATTTCTAGCTGCTCCTGCGTAACATGCACAAACACAAGTTTGTTGTGGGTTTAAAGGAGTACTAATATAAGGATTATCGTCTAGAGGATTTATTGGTCTTACTGGATTCCAATTTTTCTTAGGTGCAGTTTTTAAAGTTATTCTACTGAATAAGAAATTTTTTCTTTCTAAATAAAGATAACCATCTATAATTTTTCCATGTTTATCATAAGACACATACATATCCACAGGTTTTTCAATGTCATATTTTAACATTAAAATAGGAGTACTTTGATATGGTATTCCCGCATATCTCCCAGACATTGTAAGTCTTACGGTAAATTCCGTAAATGTTCTTCTTAAGTCTATTTTTTGTATGTAATTTGTCACTTCCATCTACACTAAAAAGTTATTATATGGTATCAAATGGTAAAGAGTTCCCCTCTGTTTCCGCTAATTGATTTATTTCTACTTCTATATCGCCACCACTTGCGATTATTTCACTATATCCACCTTCTACAGTATAAAGTGGTAAGTTATCTGGTGGACTTAAATTTTGATTATTTGCCCCTGCAGTATTTACCACTAATAGTATGTTATTTATTACACCTGTTGGTGGCGTAAATGTTATGTCATTAGGATTTATTCCTATAAAATTATAATACGAAGGATAATTTGATTTACAGGTGACTTCAAAATCTGTAAGTGCTACTCCATTAGGGAAATTGGGTGTACGTGAGGCTAATGTCATCGCTGTTTCTGGTAATATACAAGTGGTACCTGCCGATGTAGTACCAGTAGCTACAACACTGTTGGTATTACTTCCTACACCTATTATACCAGTACTAACATTAACTGGTATACCACTATAACAACATCCCTCAACTACAGAATTAGACCCACTTAATACTGGGGTCCACCCACCAGTAGTAGTACCAGGACCACCAGTTTCTGGACCTCCACTACCATTATCACCGCCATTATCACCGCCATTATCAACACCAGTTGGTCCACCCACTGTGCCAGAATATATACTATCTGCTAAATTAGTGTAGTCAAATTTATTTCTATGAAATATGGAATTTTCTATTCGTTGCCCTCCTTGCCATAAGGTAGTAGCTGGAATAAATTGTTCCATTATTTTTAACCAGTCTGTTCCTATAATAGACGCATATTCAATTAATTTACTATATGTATAATCATTATTTTCTCCATTTTTTTTCTTAACATAATCTAAGAATAACATATTAAGAGTTGCGTACCCACCTGTTTTACCATCACTTATAGTCAATCTATTTTTAACATTAATAAAAGTTTCTATAAGTCCTTTTTTAAAAGCTTTAAATGGAAAGTCTTTAGCGTTAATAAGTGTTAGTGTGTCATCAAGACCCCCTAATCCTGGATAGGGTACTTCAGTATTATTCCACCCATATTTAGATGGTGTTAATGGTGTCCCATTAAATGGAGAACCACTTAAGATTGAGTTTTTCCATATGTCATAAACAAAAGCTTGGGATGGGTTAAGAAACACATCGGTGTTTTTTACGTTTATGATGAATTTTTCATTATCTGTAATATAATCACTATAACGATTTATAGTAAAGTCATATACTCTTTCTACTTTTTCTTGGGGTTCTACGTAGGTTTGTAACATCACATCAGTAGCTGTCTGATGGTCTTTACAGGCCATATACCCCATTTCATTATATAAAGTATGGGTGTGTATCCCAGGACATCCGACCTCACGTGCTTCCATTTCTGCGGTTGCACGGTCTCTCCATAAAGATATCCCATCTATTTTCCCTATTAAATTAGGATATTGTATAGTTTCTACCCAAGATTTCTTATCATCTATTTCTTGTGTTAACCCAAAACCAAACGGCATAAATGGAAATCTTCTAAACCTTTCAAGATATGGTGCTCCTGGGTCATTAGATGTCACACCATAAGGTACATTCCCAAAAAATCCACCCCAGGTAAATTGATTAAATTTAGTACGAACGACTGGTGTACATCCTGTAAAAACAGAATTTGCTAAATCTATTATTACCTCTCCTCTATGTTGTAAATTCTCTTCATACCAACCAGCTCCTCTTTGGAAATAGTAATTGTTAGTATATCTAGGTTTAGTTGGGTATCCTTCATTATCTATAGGATAATCGGCTCGGGTGTATCCGTGTGTTTTAACTTCTGGTGTAAGATAACTAGTCCCCCCGTAAGTAGACATAGCTGCGTTATATTCTATGTTGGGGTATGTTATTATTCCTCCTGATAAGAAAGACCAGTAATAATCAAAACCATTGTCGTATTTACTGTAAACGACACCTAGTTTTCTATCCTCCACCATCTTTCCTGTTTTGTACCTACCATCCGCTAATACAATATACTCATTAATCTGAGTCATCGCTTCAGGTGCACCAATTAATTCAAAAATAAATTCTACTACTTTTCTTGTACCTTTAGATTTAAAAAGATAAGCAGTATTCATTATTATTCTTCTGTAAAGTTCTACATCTAACTCAGCTGGTGTTAAACCTATAGATTCTCCAGAAAATTGTGGGGGAGCAGTATCTAATAACGTATTTAAAAAATCTTTTCTATCTATGATATTAGGGGTTTGCCAACCCAACATTAATGCAAAATTTCTTAGAAGTTTGTTAGGTATATTTTCTACGCCATCATATGTAACATTTGTCATATATGATATCCCATCTATAAATCTTTTTACGTCATCAAAACTTCTCCCATATATTTGTAAAGTTTTTTCTACCTTTCTATCTCCCGTATCAAAATCTTTTAGAGCTCCTGATGTTAAAAATCTAGACACTAAATTAGTTTTTTCCTCGTCTATTCTATTACCAATGTCTACTAGATTTTGGATGTAGTTAGTGTATTCTTCGGAAGATAAATCTAAATTTACTAAATCTCCTTTGGGCCATGTATATTTAATTTGTTGTATGTAGTTTCTTCCTCCATCCGTTTCACTCATCACCTTAAATGTGGATGTATATTGTGGTACGGTTTTTTGATTTACTAGAAACTTTTCTACACTCCCTAACTCATCAAAAACTTTTTGACTTTCTAACTTATTAGGTTTTATGTAGAAATTTGTAGTGGATGGAGTAGGACTGGACCCAAAAGGTTTACCTTTTATAGTTATCGTCAATCCGGTATTACTATCATCTATAGGTGTATAATCTATAACTTTATATTCAGTAGTGCCACTTCCATCGAAACTTAAAACATAATTTGGGTACTGTAGAGAAAAATTTCTTAGTGGGCTGACTTCCCCTAAATCTATTTTAGAAGCTACTGTACTAATATCACTATCTTCGGGAACCACCACATAGTTTAGGTCCATTGAACTTTCAATACCATATAAACCCCTGTCTGTAAATTCTATACCAAATGGATTAGAAAAATTAAATCTAGAAACTATGATAGTTGTTTGGTCGGTTGTGGGAGAATAAGAAACACTATGAGTAGTATTACCACTAGACCCATCTATAACATTAACCCCATCGAAATATAATGCAGCTGGAAAAAAATTAATAATTTCTTGGGTCGCTACTCTTAGTCTTTCTTTTAAAGAACCATATTGAACTAATTTACTAATGTCATCATGGTCATAGTTAAATTTTATAAAAAGAGATGAGTTAGATAGGTATGCTAATAATTCTTCATTACCTTTAGCTAAAAGTTCTAATGTTATTGGTTCTGAAAACCCTCCTAGTGAATAATTAAATACGTTTTGTTGTGAGGTATTATCACTAAAAGTAAAATTACCCATTGTAGCCATAGAAGAACCATCAGTAATCTGAAGTCCTACTAGATTATCACTAAATGTCCCGGCTCCACTACCAGGTGCTGGTGGGTAATAAAATTTTGCCATTACTGAGTAATTACTGTATTGAAGTTCTTACTGAAATCTATTTGGGTTCCTCTATCTTGTCTTACCTCAAATAATTTCTTATCAAACTGGTCTCTTATTTCAAATAAATTATATTGTTTGTATATGTTATTAGCTCCACTTAAGTCATAAAGTGTATATATACCATCTTCTATAGACTTAGTCTGGTTACCAAATAATCCAATAGCTAAAGTTTCAAAGTCATGGTCTACCATTTCTATGTCTAACGTTATTGGGTTAAAATATGTATTAGTTATTACAACACCTTGTGTTGGTTGACCGATAAATGGTATAGCGTTAGGTTGATTTGTAGGTGCAGCCGTTGGTGATAGTGTACAAAAAACTAGATTAGTAGGGTTCTCCGTGTATACATATCTCGGTGATACTTGGTTGGTTTGTGTAAGGTTAGCTGGTACTGGTTCACAATAAAAATTAGAAGTGACTACTCTAAAAAAATTCGATATTTTACTACCATCATTATTTAAGTACTCTATTCTATACCCCACTAAACTCATGGGTGACATTCTATTTCTATATTGTGCAGGAACATTATTAAGGTCAAATACTAGACCTTTAACGTTTGGTAGAGCTGCGAGTATCCCACAATCTACAATTGTTGTTCTAATTTCCGCAGGTCTAATATAAACAGTATATATTCCTTTTACGTTAAATTGGTCATTAGGTAGTGTCAGTTGATACAACCCACCTAAAATCTCTACTCCTGATGTTGGAGGATTAGTCCCTACAGCTGTATTATTATTATGTAAATAAGGAGCTAATACTTGAGCTGAGTCAAGTCTCCTTAATTGAAAATTACTACCCGAATCTCTCGTTGGAGAGTAGTGATATAGTACTTCTACGTCTTCTGGTGAAACGTCTGCTGGTCTTTTTATTCCGTATGCTCCTAATGCCATATTTTAAAATCTTTGTTCGTTAATTTTATAGTACCCATAACCATGAATTGTTAATTCTCCTATGGTTGGGGTCTGTGCTAATCTTTGGGTTCTTTCAAAAACTGAAGTTTTCCCTCTTTCAATAAATACATCTGAACGTGTTTCTGGTTTCTGTGCGACGTTCATTAAAAATTCTTCTTTAGTTAGTTTTGGTAAACACTCTGCTACTTCTCCTACATCTTTATATTCACAACAATCTGGAAGTCCATCAGGGGGACCTAAAGAAACTGGATTACCCCATTGGTCCGTACCCATTTGTGGTAAATCTGGACAAGGTATATCCGCGTTAGCGTTATAGTTACTCGCTAGGGGGTCCATACAACCTATGATTAAATCTTGACAACACGCTACTTCTCCATTCACCATAGCTAAACCTTGTTGTGCGTACCATACGACATCATTCGGTATACCTGTACCAGGATAATCATCAACTCCTGGTGTTTGCCAATAAGGTATTCCTATACCACCTGTACTAGCAAGTCCAGGTATAGACATTCCGTCTGCCCAATCATTTGGTGTTGCATCATTAAATGGTGGTATATTATGTACCAGAGATATATATTCGTGTACTCCTGGCACATTATTACAATTTCCTAAAAATTCTATTATTGTTCCTGACCCTTGGTTAAGCCAACTTCCCGTATTTCCTCCAGGTCCTTGTGCTCCCCAATCATAAGCAGGTAATTCAAACTGTGATATAGGATTTGAGAGTCCTTGACTTGATATGAAAGTAACCCAATTAGGGTCAGAGTGACTTAATAACATACCTAACCCATTACTATACCAATCCATACTAAAAGTTTCACCTACCTGATACCCTATATTTGGGTCCCATGCTCCACCATAATATGTACTATATGGGGTGGGATTTAAGTCCTGGTAACATAAGAACTCTGTTGGACACATATTCGGATTCTCTATAGGCCCTGGGTCTACTCCACATGGTATCCATGCGTCGTGTGTTTGTGGATTAGTGGTCGGATTGTTAGCCCAAATAAAAGGAGCATTAACTGTATATCCAACTGCATATAAAAACCAGTAGTCACCACTCCCTATAGGCCATTCTATGTAATTACCAGTAACATAAGATGCTTGTAAACTATACGTAGCTTGGACTACGTTTGTGGGTTGTACACCCGTATTTAAAGCTGTAGTGGCACATGGATTTATTACTGTAGCAGGACAACTACACATAACCGACTGAACCTGACATCCAATAGTATCGGTACTATTATTGTATGGTGTTTGAGTGACAATGGTAGAATTAGCTTTCTCACACACAGTATACCAATCTGTGTTAATATTTGCAAGCATGACACCTATTAAAGGAAGGTGAATATTCATATTTATAGAATCTACAAAATCGGAATAAGTTTGTGATGCTGGTAAATCATAAGGTCCAACTGTACCAGGACCCCCATATTGTCCTGGGGGAGCTAATATATGTATAAATTTATATGCTTGAACATATACTTGATATGCGAGAATTGCCCCTGTACTATCATATACCGCACACGGTGCGGTTTGCCCAAATGCACCCCCTAAAACAAAAGGGTTATTATTAGTTGGACTCATTACACTATTGTATTCCGATGGTGTGATGAAAAAAGTATAATCAGCAATATTACCGTTAGGGTGATTAGCCGCTATATATGCTACCCCATCTGTAGTACTTCCCGTAATTGGAATTTGTATTTTACCTGTACATGTATTAGACATAATTATTATTTTTTATATTACCACACATAGTTTTTAACTTGAGATGGACACCCGTCAGTAACTGACATACATTCACAATAACTATTATATACTACTTGGGTATACATCACACTATTTGCGTCTATTAGTTCCGCTACAGGGTTTATTTGATTATTACTACTTAACGTTCCACTAAGGTCTCTACCAAATGTACCTGGTGGTATTGCAGGGAACCCATACATGTTTGAGGAGGTGTAATATGGGTCTGAAGGAGATGACTGTAAACCAGCGAAGTAAGTAGCATATTCCCAATGAAAACAATTCATCGGGTACATACAACCGTAATCTGTAACCCCATCCGCATAACTTCCTATAGGAGAACTCCAATAGGATGTGTTACGGGGATGCCACGCCTTATCAATTCTCACACACCCAGTACCTCTACCACCTGCTGAATTAGTTGAAAACTCTACTTGATTCATAAGACCTGGTAAACCTAATGTACTTGTACAATCTGATATTTCTGATTGGCTAGGTGTGGGTACCGCATTTGCACAGTTAGTCACAGCATTGTATGCTGTTGCCATAAAAGGTGTGTTACCAATATGGTTGAATTCATTTGGATATTCTACCGCTGAACATCCAAGACCTGTTAAATTACCCCCACCATCTGCCTGACATCTAAGTTCTAACGCGTTATTAGGGTCACACACCCATTGTCCTCCAGTAGCATATGGGTAAGTACATAAAGAAGCGTCATTGAAAACACCAGTTTGACCACAATTAGGGTCCGTATTATTAGCTAGTGGGTCACAACATGCCGCTGTGGAAGTTATTGTACCTGTTGAATTTGAACCTGTTCCTCCCGTACTAATACCGATGTTAACATCGTCATCTATCCCATAATCAGGGTCGCTTGTTACACCACCACCTAACCAATCATCCTCATTATAAACACAACT
>MDSZ01250787.1_pt1 | contig 25705 bp, 21 predicted proteins | sample 811201 | NCBI WGS metagenome assembly MDSZ01 (sample SAMN05326647, study PRJNA326480) | marine metagenome | isolation source: seawater | place: Indian Ocean: North | collected 2010 | reverse complement strand
TAATTCTTTCTATATCTTTAAAATCGACCTCAAATTTTTTATTATAAAATATTTTTAGAACTTTACATTTATATAATTGACAATAAAATTCAAACATTGCATAGGATGGACTTAAAGATGCTACTGTTGTTTTTTTATTTATAAAAGTTTCAAATATGTATTTTAAACCTGCATCAGATCCTGGAGTAATTAAAATTTTATTTTTTCCAACTTTAAGAAATTTTGACAGAGAATTTATTAAATTTTGTTCGTTTGGATAATTTACAATGTCTTCACTTGTCAAATTTTTTTTGAATTTATTTATAACTTTTTGACTATAATTATCCAATCTTTCATTCTTATCCATTCTCAAATATTTTTTAAATTTATCTGTAATTAATCCTCCTACTCTTGATACATGCTTCGTATTAGATAAAATTTTCATTAATTTATTTTTTTTGTATTTCTTTGATTAAATTTTTAATACCTGATTCAAGATTATATTCATTCTTAGGACGGATGGTTATACCTTTTCTAATTTTATATGTAAAAGGATTTTTTTTATAATTATAAATCATTTTTTTATTCTTAAAAAAAACTTTTATGTTAGGAATAAATTTTGTGATTAGTATTATAATTTTCCTCACTGAAGTAGCTTTGCTTCCAATAATATTAATATACTTATTGTCAAATTTTTTTCTTAATACATCTTTACATATTTTTTTTAAATCATTTACATGTATATAGTTTCTAATTTCTTTACCATCAGAAAATCTTACAATTTTTTTATATTTAATCGCTTGTATTATAAAATTACCAATAGGATTAAAATCATTAGATCTTGATCCATATAAAGATCCAAATCTTAAGATAACAAATTTTAGAGGATATTTTTCACAATATCTTTCTATAATCATTTCAGAAGCAAGTTTGGTTGTACTATAAAAACCACCTTGTTGACTTCTTGCATAAATAGAACTTGCAAAAATTATTTTTTTAACCTTTGATTTAATTGCAGCTTCTAATATGTTAACCGTGCCAAATATATTAGTGTTTATAGCTTTTAAGTGATCTCTATTAGCCTCTTTTAAGTCTGCTACTGCAGCAAAATGATAAACAACATCAACATTCTTGCAAGCTTTTAACACCTTAGATGAATTCATAATATCACCAATTATAATTTTTTTATTTTTTCTTAAATATGGTGATCTTTTATAATCAAAAATTTTTACCTCATATTTTTTTTTATTTAACTCATCAAATAAGTGACTAGCAAGAAAACCTGAACCACCAAATATTAATATCTTTTTTTTCTTTTTTTTCATACTCATAAACTAATTCATAAATTCATAAATTTTTTGGCTACAGTTTTCACTACTGAGACATAATTTTTTTAAATTTTCATAACTTTTTATTCTTAAAGCCTTTTTATCTATTAATAAATTTTTAATTTTATCTTTAAAATTTTCATATGAATTTATTCTTAAATTATATGCAATATCAATATTTCCTAAAAATTGATGATTTCTGTAACCTGGATCAAGATAAAAACATTTTTTTTCCAATGAAAGCAATTCAATTATCATTGATGAGGCCCAACTACAAATTAATTTTGAATTGTTTGAAATCTCATAAGAATTATTGTTTTGGTCGACAATTTTTATATTTGTTCCTTTTAAAAAATTTTTCTCAAAATTATTTTTATTATTTGCATGATGCATAAAACCTATCGATAAATCTGGATATTCTTTTGAAATTTTTATCAGCCAATTAAGATGCTCAATATAATCTTTCCGATGATTTTTAGTTCTGTCATTAGCACTATTAGGATAATGCTCATTTCCTCCCAAGCATAACAAATCATAACATTCTTTTGTGTGAGAAGGTTGCGTATAATAATAGTATTCCATAAAAAAAGAACCTATAGAAATTTGTTTATTTATTTTTGAACTAGAATTTCTATTAATATTTATTGAGTCACTATATGTGAAGATAACATCTGCATGATAAAAAAAACTTGTTTGATTTTTGGAATTAATATTTTTTTGAATTACAGTCGATACACCATTGCACTTTGATTTAAGTATATAATTTTTTATATTATCAGTATTATAATGAGTATGAGACAATAGATATTTAAAATGAAATTTAGAAAAAAGTGTATCATAAAACAAATAATCATCCAAAAAATTTAAAAAAATATATAAAAAATTTATTTTAAGTTTAAAAGATAACACAAAACTCAATTTAATCATTTTCATAAAAAAATTTAAAAAATTTTTTTTGAGCTTATAATTAAAAAATCTTTTCTGATTGAAAACAAAACAATTTTTAAAATTCATTTCTGAATTATTTGATTTTCTAATTGCAACAGAATTATCTTTAAAAAAATTTACAAGTTTTTTATATCTATTTAATTCTCTTTGACTTTTAATATCATCAATCAATAAATGAAAATATTGAATATTTTTAATCTTTTTTTGTTTAAAAACATTTATAATGAAAAAATAAACAAGACTTATTAAAAAATAAATTGGTGATAGCAAAAAATAAATTTTTTTTTTAAATCTATTATTTTTGAAATCATAAGAGTTAAAAATATTTTTTTTTACAAAAAAGTTTATTTCTTCTAAGGGAATGTCTAAATATGTATTTATAATCTTAGACCATTCTTCAAAGTTCTGATCTATCAAATGTTTATCAATTTCTCTTATTAGATTTTCGCAATTTTTATCTATATCAAAACTATCATTTGATTTAAAAAAAAAATTTTTCATTAATTTAATATTTATTTTTTATTGATAAAACGTATTGTGAAAAAGTGTTTCTTTGATGTCTTTATTCTTAAAAATATTTCTGTAAATACTTTTAAACCTTGGTAGAAAATAAAAAAATAATCGCAAAAATCTTTTAATTTTTGACCTATAATCATTTGTTTTTATATATACGTTATATGTTGAATGTAGTTTATCCAAATCATAATTTGGGAGAAATTCTTTATCAAAATTAAAATTATTATTAATATCCAAAGGAGCAGAATTAATTAAGTTTTCGTGTCTTAAATGAAAATGCATTCTTTCTTTTTTTGAAAATCCTTGATGTAATAAAGCAGCTTCAAAAAAAAGGACATCTCCAGCTTCTGCTTCAATAATATCAAACATTTCACTAGGTAATTTTCCTCTGAGTTGTGAATTCTTTTTAGGATTATCTTTAAGAGGGTAATCATATTTTTCTAAAAGATGATTTTTATTTTTAGGAACTATTCTAAAACCTTTTTCATTTTTAAGATAAATAACTGATTGAATTTGATTTGGAGTAGGAAATGTGGAACCATCTCGGTGCCAAAAACCCTCATAATTAAAAAAATTTTCAAAAACATGTAATCTAATAACTGAAGTTTTAAAATTTTCCCAATTTGAAATTTCTTTCAATTTTTTTCCATAATCTAACTTATTGATTAAATTATAAATATTTTTATTCAATTTTTCATTTAAAGGAAAATCTAATCCAAATACATTTATATTATTATTAAGATAAGGATAATCATTATAAACTCTTATGAAAGGCCACAAATTTTTTTTTGCTTTAAAAAACATTTCCTCTGTTTCTTTGATAATTTGATCCAACAAAGATGGATTAATCGCTTTCTTTAATAAATAATAACCTTTTTTTTCAAAATCACTCATTTTTCCAAGTACTACTCAATTTTTAGATCACTAAAATATATGTTTCAACAATATAATTTTCTATTAAAAAATTATTTAAATTGAACTTCGGTAATAATCACTTTTTTTCATAAGATCATCATGAGTTCCCATGTTTGATATTAGACCATCTTTCATGATAATTATTTGGTCAGATTTATTTAAGTTTTTAATAGAATGAGAAATAATAATTAAGGTTTTGTTATTTTTTTTTACAAAATTAAACAAGTTTTCTACAATATTTTTTTCAAGATTTTTTTCAATATTGCTTAAAGATTCATCTAACAATATAATTTCTTTATCCTGATATAATGTTCTAGCTAAGCCTATTCTTTGTTTTTGTCCTCCAGATATATTAGAACCTTTTTCATTTAAAATTTGATTAATTCCGTTAGGTTGTTGTTTTAAAAAGTTATCCAAACAACATATATCTATTACCTCATTAAGTTTTTTTTCATTTATGTCTTTATCAAAAATTGAAATATTTTCTTTAATTGATCCTGGAAATAAATGATTATTTTGATCAGCATATGAGACATCTACTACATTAAATTCTTTATTTTGGATTTTTTCTTTTTCATCAATTAATATTTCACCCGATTGAGGAAATTTAAATCCTGCAATTATGTCGGCCAAAGTTGACTTTCCACAGCCTGAGGGTCCAACTATTAAGTTTGTAGAATTTTTTTTAATTCTAAAATTAATTTTTTCTATACCTGATTTGCTATTTTCATCATAATTATATTTTATATTTAAAAAATTTATAGACTCGTGAAAATTATAAATATTTTTTTTATCTTTTACATTTTCAAAATTTTCAGTAACTTTTGCTTCAGACAGAACAATCTTTAATGAAGGTAATAATCTTGCTACTGAAAGTGTAGCATTATTAATTAAACCAAAGCTATTATTAATTTTATAAACTGATGCTAAATAAACAATTATTGTTGGAAGATAAACTTGAAAATTATTAATATTTTCTGTTAGATAATAAACAAGAATAATTATTGTGAAAAAAGTAAGAGACCTTATTATTACAGAAGGTATATTAAGTATTGACTGTATTATAATTTCATTATTTCTAAATTGATACGCAAATTCTAAAAATTGATTTTTGAAGTAATTTTCCTTTTTATTGATTTTAATTATTTTAAATGCTGAAAAAATAATATTGACTAATGAAAAAATTTTCTCTTGATAGATGTGTCTTAAGTTTGTTTTTTTAATTACAACTTTTTTTCCTATTAATAATGTAAAAATAAATAATATAATTAAAAATAAAGTTAATATTAATGTATATTTTATTGATACAAAAAATAAAAATAAATAAATCGCTGCTACAATAAAAAGTTCTCTTATAATATTTGATATTTCAAAAATAATACTTACACACTCTCTTGTTTGTACTAATATTTTTTGAGTAAGATCTCCTGCCTTCGATTGATGATAAAATTCTAAACTTTTATTCATATAATTGTTCATTAGTTTTTTTTTTAAAGAGTACTCAACTTCTTCCCTGATAAATCCACTAATGAAATAAGAAATAATCTGTAAAATTGAAGATGCTATAAATAGTGAGCCAAAAATTACAAAAAATAGAAACTTAAATTTTTCATAACTCAAATCCATTGAAAATCTTTTATTAATAACATCAAGATATTGTAAGTTTTGATTATTAGAACCTAGAAAATCAAATAATGGAAATAGAGATCCCACAACAGAAGTCTCAATAAACGATAGAAGAATTATAATGGTAAAAAAAATCGGAATTAAATATTTTTTTTTTTCAGACTCTGAGAGTAAAACTTTTAACTCTTTACTTGCTTCAAAAATAATCTTTAAAAACATTTTTTTTTAGAATATATACAGTAATAAATTTTGTAATAATAAATAAATTTAACTATTTTTGGTCGTTGTTATCATTTTATAAAAAAAACTAGAGAATTAATGAAAATTGTATCTATTTATCCAGCACCATTTGATATCCAGCTCAGACATGAGGCGAATTCAGCAATCTTGTATAATAATAAAATTTATGCTTATGAGGAGGGTAAAATTACATCCGTCAAAAATGAACCAACTACACTCTTTCCCGAAAAAAGTTTAATGTTAGGTTTTAAAGAATTAAAAATAATTCCAGAAAATGTTGACTTGTGGGTTTTTCCTAAAACACAAGAAAAATTGGATTTGAAAGGTTTGTATCTATTTTTTTCATTTTTTTTAAAAGCTTATAAAGGAAATCGAAAAAATTTCAAAAATTGGGTTAAGAAAAAAATTAAGATTGTTAAACATCATGATTTACATACCTATTCATCGATTGGTTGTTCCGGTTATAAAAGTGGATCATATGTAAATTTTGATGGAGGTGGAGATTTTGGAGATACAAGAAATTGCAGTTGGGGTACTTTTAATAATAGAAAAATTAAAGAATATGGCAAATCTTTTGGTTTAAATAATATAGCATGTTTTCATGCATTTATAACTGATCTATGTGGATTTAAAACTGATAATGGGAAGGTTACAGGTATTGCTGCTTATGGAAAAATAAATGACAATTTAAAAGAAAAGTTTTTAAAAGTTTTAAAAATTAACAACAACCAAATTATATTTACTAGAAAAAGATATAAAAACTCCAAGCCAAATTTAAATAACTTAGATGTAAATGAGTATGATAGATATAAAATTTTAAATCCTTTTCCAGCTCATTCAAATATATCAGAAATTTGCAAAGGTTTTAATCTTCAAGATATTGCGGCAACAGCAGAAAATATAATTGAAGAATTCATTATTAAATTTTTAAAAAATATAAAAAAAAAATATAAAAAAGAATACTTAGAAAATATAGTTTTTTCTGGCGGATTATTTTTAAATGTAAATTTAAATGCAAAAATTGAAAAATCTAAACTTTTTAAAAGATGTTTTTTTCCCCCAGCTCCCTCAGACTCTGGATTAGCTTTAGGTGGGGTATTTTCACAAAAACTTATAAAAATTAAAAATAGTAAATATGGGATTTCTCCATTACTAGGCCCATCTTTTAAAAATTTGGAAATAGAAAAAAATTTAAAAAAATTTAAACTTCATTATATTAAATGTAAAAGTATACATAAAGATATCGCCGCAAATATTTCAAAGGGTAAAATTGTTGGTATATTTAACGGTAAAGCTGAATATGGTCAAAGATCACTTGGCTCAAGGTCAATTTTAGCAGATCCAAGAAAAAAAGACTCTAAACATAGATTAAATATTAATCTCAAAAGAAGAGATTGGTTTATGCCTTTTGCACCAGCCATTCTTGATAACCATTTTTTTAGATGGTTTGGAAATGACCAAAGGCCCTCTTTGTATATGCAAAAAGCTCTCAGAGTTTTAAAAGATAAGAAAAAGTTTATTCCTTCAGCTGTCCACATTGATGACACCTGTAGAGTTCAGTATGTAAGTAAAGATAAGTACCCAAATTTTTGGAAAATAATAAATGAATTTTATAAGTTAACAAAAATTCCATTAATATTAAATACTAGTTTCAATAGACACGGCATTTCAACTATTTCTACACCTAGACAAGCCATTGAGCATTTGATGGAAGGTTGTATTGAAATACTTTATATTAATGAATTTAAAGTTGAGTTAAAAAAAAATAGAAAAATAAAATTCAGTATTTCAAAAAAAATTACTGAAAAAAATCTACTGAAACAAGAAAACATAAATTGGAAAAAAAAACTAAAGAAATATTAAGAAAAAAAAATGCTTAAAATTAAATATATCACTCATGCATGTTTATATATTGAAATTGATAATATAAAAATTTTGGTTGATCCTTGGTTAAAAGGCCCAAGTTGGGGTGGTAATATTTGGCATTTTCCAAAAAATAAATTTCAAATTAAAGACTTCAAAAAACCAGACATTATTTTTTTTTCACATGGCCATGATGATCATTTTCACTACCCAACAATTAGAGAAATTCCAGAAAATTGGAAAAAAAATTGTGAAGTTTTATCAGCCGATTATGGTCCTGAAAATAAATGGTGGTTATATGAATTAAAAAAAGCAAATTTCAAAAATATCAGTCTTTTAAAACATAAAGAGAAATATTTTTATAATAAAAAATTTGAAATTAAATTATATCATAATGATCAAAATGAAACAGATTGTTCACTAGCTTTAAAGTACAAAGGAAAAACAATTTTTTTACAAACTGACAATTTAATGTCTACTAATCAAGCGAAGGAAATTGCTCTTGAAAATAAAATTAACGTATCTTTTATGATGCCACATATGACAGGTTCTTTTCCTGCTTTTTACAGGTTAAAGCCTCAAAATCCAGAAACTATGATTAAAGGGGCAGAAAATAAAAATCTTAATTCCCTAAAATATACTTTAAAATTATCTAAGATTTTAAAGCCTGAATACATTGTTCCTTATGCTAGTGATATTGCTTATATGGGAGAGAATTTTTATGCTAATTTATTTAATATATCTGACAAAAATGTTTTTAAAAATTTTATTCACACCAATAAAATAAAATCTAAAGTAAACATAATGTCACCTGGGGATCAAATAATTCTCAATAAAAATAAATTTAAATTTAAATTATCTAAATATAAATTTTCACAAGATGATTTAAAAAAATTTTATTACCAAAATATTGAAGAGTATGACAAAGTTTTAGAGGAAGAAAAAAAATATACCAAACCCAATATAATTAAATTAAGAAATATTTTGATTAAAAACCTCGTAAAACATTTTAAAAAAAATAATCCAAAAATAAAATTTAATTTCATTTTTAAAATAAAAGAAAATAAAAATCAGATAATAAATTTTAAAATTACTGAAAAAAAAATCAATTATAAAATTTTGAATAAAACTAATGATAAAAATGATCTTATTTTAGAAATTGAGTCATTTCGAATAAGAAGAATGTTGCATGGTGATTATCCAATGCAGTTTCTTACATTTCATAATGGTGGTTATCATTGTACAAGGAATAATACTTTTTTAACAAAAAAAGAAAAAAAATTTTGGCAATGGATAAATTATTTTTCAATTGAAAATTGATATGGTCATAAAGTGTAGAGTTTGCAATACTAAGAATAGTAAATTTTATCACTCAACGAATACTTTACCAGAATATATTTGGCCAACAAAAAAAATTAAAACTTCTAAATCTTCTTGTAAAGTTTTCATTTGTAGAAAATGTGGTCATATTCAATTACAAAATTTTTCCTACAATAGAATTTTAAAATTTTATGGATCACAAACATTTGTAATTAATAAACCTCATGAAATGGAAATTAGAAGAAAAAAAATTATAAAACTCTTTAAAAGTGAATTTTTTGAAAAAAAAGGTATAGAAATAGGAGGTGGAGTTAATCCCTTTTTAAAAAAATTTAACAAAAATTATTTTATTGTCGACACTAGAATAGAACAAAATATTAAAAGAAAATTTAAAAAAAATGCCTTAACAATGAAATTTGAGAATTTCAAAGGTAAAAATTTTGATTATGCCATTTTACTTCATACATTAGAACATGTTAAAAACCCTTCACAAATTGTTAAAAAATTACATAAAATTTTATCGCCTGAAGGTAGTGTAATTATTGAAGTTCCCAACTTTTATTACGATATCAAATACAGACCCTATTATTCGATCTTTCACCAACACTTGAGTATGTTTTCATTAAATACACTCAAAAATGTCTTTTTTCTCAATGGATTTAAATTACAAAAAATTTTTTCAAATGAAGAAAATATATTTGTATGTTTTAAAAAAACTACAGAGAAGATTTTAATTAAAAACCATCATAATAAAAATAAAATTGCCTTAAAATATCTTAAAAATAAAATGAATAAAATAGATGATCAGCTGAAAAAAGGATTTTGTAAAAACAAGTTTGTTTTGCAAGGTGCAGGTGGCAGTGCTAGTTTAATAATACATAATTTTCCATTACTATTAAACAAAATTAAATTTGCTTTAGATAAAGATCCTAAAAAAAATAATCTGTATATTCCAGGAACCTCAATTAAAATTTTTAAAACAAATAAGGAAAAAAAAAATAAGATAGTTAACCTGGTAAAATATTTTAAAAAAATTATTTAATTGAATAAAGTAAGCCTTTAGCTTTCCCTTTATTTAAAATCTCTTCAACATTTTTTTTTATTACATTAGAGTCAATTGATCTTATTCCCTTTGTGGAATGGTTATTTTGACAAAAATAGTAATTACGATCCATTAAATATTTTTGCATACCACTTACATCTGTTACTATTTTATTTTTGTCTTTTCTTACAAAAGTTTTAGCTTTTACTTTTTTTTTCTTAAAATTCCAATCTTCATATAGTCCTTCAAAATATTTAAAATATCTCCAATCCACATTATTAATTTCCTCTATATGATGATACATAGTCATGCATTCTTGATCGTTAAGATCAATAACAGCTATCTTGCCCTCATTTTTAATTAACCAGCCAAACATTGAATCTTCTCCTAATGCACTGTAGTTATTTTTTAAAATCTGATCTTTAGGTACATTTCCTAGAATAGCGAATGAATAAATTGGATGCCATGTTCTATTATTTTCACTTAATTTTCTAGCTGTTTCAGACATAATACCCATTTCTGATTTAGACTTACTTACTGAAAAAAATTTAGATGAAGTAAAATTAAAAGTAAATGTTGGAAAAATTAAAGTCGCTTTTGGCCCTAAATAATCCAATAAATTATAAATGATATCTTCCACTTTAAATGAAAGTTTTTCTTTTTTTAAAAATAAAATTAAATTTTTTAAATTTGAATGAATAAGAACATTATCATCTCTTTTTAATCCTCCAGCACTCCAAAATAAATTTAAATAATTCTTAAAATCTTTATTTATTATTATCATTTTTAAATGATTTTATTCAATTCATCAGCTTTTTGTAAAATCTTGAAATTTTTATTATTTGATATCTTTTTTAAAATTTTCCTTAATTCGTAAATATTCTTTGAATTCAAAACCTTTTTACTTATTGATTTTATTTCAAATGATTTTTTTAATGGAGATAAAAGTAATAATTGATTTGATCCAAAATCATCTATTTTTTCATTCTTTTCATGCATTTCTTCTATTAATTTTTGACCCATAATTTTTTTTTTATGTAAAATTATTTGTTGTAAATTTTTGCTTACTGATTGTAATTTAAAAACAAATTTAGGTTTTTTGCCAAGCTCAGTAACGATTTGTTTTGATATTTGTCTTAAATCGTAAGCATTTCCAATGCTTTTATAAGAAGGTATGAGGATTTTACCATCACATTTTTTTAATAAAGCTTTCATGCAAAGATTTGCTGCTTCTTTTCGTTTTATAAAATATCTTTTTACATTATTTGGGACCCCAAAAGGTATATTGTCTTTTGTTTTTTCATAAATATGTTTGAGTAAACTTCCATTTGAAAAACTTACATTTGCAAATCTAACTGAGGAAACAAATTTCATCGGGTGTCTACTCTTAACCATTGATAAATTACTTTCCATAATCTTTTTTGTTAAGCCCATGACACTTAAAGGGTAAACAGCTTTATCAGTTGAAATAAAAAAGATTTTCTTTATGTGTCCCAAATTTGAAAGATCTCCAAAATTAAAAGGGTAAATACAATTAGTTTTAAACATATAAATGGACGACTCATATGTCTCCTCAGATCTAACATGTTTTAAAGCTGCAAAATTGAAGTAATGGGAAATTTTTTTTTCTTTTAAAAAATTGTGAAGATTAATAGAATTCAAATCACAACATATAAAACAAATTTTTTTTACTTTAGATTTAAACAATAAATTTAATGATCTTGCTAAATCAGCTAATAAATTTTCATCTTTATCTAATAAATAAATTTTTTTGAAATCAAAATTTTTTAGTTCTTTAGTAAAAATCGAACCAATTGAACCTGCAGCTCCAGTGATGAGTATATTTGAATTTTTAAAGTCTTTTTTTAATTCTACTTTTTCTTTTTTTGTAAGTTCGAATCTGTTTCTTTTTCCAAAAATTTTGGTTTCTAATTTACCTATCATTTTTTTAGCATATTATAATTTTCTCTTGTTCCAAAATCATACCAATTCTCATAGATATAAAATGCTGTAACAATTTTTTTCTTTGATAAAGTTTTGCTGATTAAATCTGGCATATCAAATTTTTTATTTTTTGGTATTAATTTTATAATATCTTTATTCATCATATAAATTCCTGTATTAAAATAATAAAATTTTTCTGGTTTTTCAGTAATAGATAAAATTTTTTCTTTTTTATAATCAACAGTTGCAAAAGGTAGTTTATATTTTTCCCTTTTCACTCCAACTGTGAGTGCATTTTTATTATTATTTTGAAAATTTAATAAATTAGAGAATTTTAAATCTGTTATCAAATCTGCATTTATAACTATCATTGGGAAAACAGTTTTTTCATTGACTCCAAATCTTATTGGTCCTGCAGTTCCCAATCTTTTCTTTTCTATAGAATATGATATTTCTGCTTTTTTTTTTCTTTTTTTAAAATAGGAAATAATGTTTTCATATTTATAATTCAGACATAATGTAATATTTTGAAAGCCTTCCTCTATCAATTTATCAACGACATTTTCTAAATGGGGCTTCTTATTTATCATCAGCATAGGTTTTGGAATTTTTTTTGTGATGGGGTAGAGTCTTGAACCTAATCCACCAGCTATAATAAAAACATGATTTTTATATTTCTTTTTTTTAAGTAAATGAGTATCTATTAATTTTGAAATTTTTTTATCTTTCGATATAACTGGTATATACCGAATTTGTGAACTCAATGATTTGGATAAATCTTTTTTATCATAATTAGTACCTAACTTAATTGGATTTTTGTTTGCTATTTCCCCAATAAGAATATCTTTACTAATATTTTTCATAAAGAATCTTCTTATATCCCCATCAGTCAATACACCAAAAAATTTATTTTTTTGGGTGACTAAAATAATTTTATGTTTTAGATAATTAATTTTTTTTAAAACATCAGATAATTTAGTATTATATTCAAATACATTTTTATGAAAACTTATCATTTTTTAAATTTAATTATTATACTTTTATTTATTAACATCTAAATGAAAAATCTTAAAATAATAATTTCTGGGTATAAAGGATTTATCGGAAAAAATCTATCAAGATATTTAAAAAAGAAAAAAATAGAATTATTAAACTATAAAAAAAATTTAAAATTGAAAAAATCAAATAACAATGGATATTTTATTCATTTGGAATTCTTTATTTCAAAAAAAAGAAACATGTATTTAAAAAAAAATCTAAAAAAAATGGATGAAATAATAAGCTTTTGTAAAAGAAATGAATTAAATTTAATTTTTTTTAGTACTTCTTTTATTAAAAAACCAAACATTAAACATTTAAATGAATATCAAAAAGCAAAATATTTATGTGAAAAAAAAATTGAAAAATCTTTTTTTAATGAAAAATTAAATTACAAGATATTACGATTATCTAATGTTTATGGTTCTAAATTTAATAACTACGGAGTCATACCTGATTTAATAAAAAAAATGAAATATAAAAAAAAAATAATATTAAAAAATTATAATGATAAAAGAGATTTTTTATTTATTGAAGATTTAAATAAGATTATATTTAGATTATTAAAATTTGAAAAGTCTATAAAGGAAAATGTTTGTTTTGGAAAACCATTGAAAATTTTAGAATTAGCAAAAAAAATAAAAAAAATATTTAAATATAATTGTGAAATTGTTTTGGATAAAAAACACAAAAATTCTTTTCAGCCTTTCAATTCACCATCTAATAAAAATATAAGAAAAATTACTAAAATTAAAAAACTAAAAGGTATTAATTTTGGTCTAAAAAAAATATCGACTGGATTTATCTAATATCAGAAAATTTAATCTTGTGATCATCATTTAGATCTTTTTTTGCAATTTTGTTAATTATTTTTTTTACAAAAATTGGGGATATTCCATCACCAGGTCTTTTTGCAATGATATTTTTATAAGTTATTTTTTGATTTTTTTTAATTTTGCCTAGAGTAAATATACTTCTTCGAGCATTTTTTCTTGATATTTTTTCACATTTTAAAATTATTCTATCTTTTATTTTGCCATCTATTTTTTTAATTAGCTCAACATTATTCCTAAATTTCTTAATATCTTTAAAGTCCATTGAGTGAAAATGATCATTATTTTTTCTTCCTTTGAATCTATCTGCAGTAAAATGTTTCTCTATAATTTCTGCCCCATACTCATAAGATTTTGTTAAAACCATCATAGATTGATCTGGCATTGTGTGATCAGAGTATCCTATTGTTCTATGAGGAAATCTTTTTTTTAAAATTTTTATGAAATTTAAATTAGCATCAGAAAATGAAGTTGGATAACTTAAAATACAATGAAGAAAAATTACTTCTATTTTTGGAAAATTTTTTTGTAAATACTTATCTAAAAAAACAATTTCTTTAATATCGCATGCTCCTGTTGAAATAATTATTGGTTTTTTTTTTGAACAAACCTTATTTATTAAAGGTAAATTAGTAAAATCTGCTGAAGCTATTTTAAAAAAAGGTACTAACTTATCTAAAAAATCTACTGAATTAATATCAAATGGAGTAGATGTGAAGGTAATTTTATGCTTATCACATATTTTTTTTAATTTTTTATATTCTTCTTCACCAAACTTATCAAACTTTTTAAATAATTTGTATTGGCTGGTTTCTGATACTTTATTTAAATCCCAATAATAAGGGCTGTTCTTAGATGCAATCAAATCAGCTTTATAAGTTTGAAACTTTACTGCATCTGCTCCTCCTAATTTTGCTTGAATAATCATTTTTTCAGCTTTACCAATACTATTCTCATGATTTACTCCAATCTCAGCAATCAAATAGGGCTTTTTTTTTTTTAAAATATTTCTAAAATTAAATTTTTTCATTTTTTCTAATTTTACCAAATAAAGTTAAATAATTTTTTACCGAATTTTGCTTAAAATATTTTTTTAAATTTTTTTTAATTCGATTATTATAAGGTTTATTATAACAAAGTTTATGAATTTCTTCTATAATTTTAACATTGTCTTTTGAAGAAAATATTTTTCCTAATCTTTTTTTTTGGTAAATTAAACCCCTCTTTATTTCCTTTGGTTCATCAGAGACATAAATACATGGGATTTGTAAATATCCCAACTCATAAGAAAAATTTCCAGTAGAAGTAACTGCAATATCAATTTTTTTTAGAAATTTAGACAAATCGTGAATTTTACCAATTTCTACGATATTTTTATTTTTTAGATGAAATTTATTTAAATAATTTTTGTGTGGAACTTTTACAAAAATTTTTGTTTTTTTAATTAAAATAGATTTAGCAATAAATGTAACAAGTTTGTTTAGATTGTTATGAGCATCTGTAAAACCTTGGCAAATAAAAAGGTTTTTAACTTTTGTATTCTTTTTTCTAAGTTTTTTTTTAAAATTTTTTGGATACAAAAACCAATTAGGACCTGAAAATTTTTTATTATCAAAATTAAGTGGATTGATATTTATAGAATTTTGTGAGTATTTTCTCTCATTATCAAATGTTACATAAAAATTGTTGAGTTTTTTAATAAAAATATTACTCCTGTATGTCTTAAAATCAAAAACAATAATTGAATTTTTATTTTTCTTTATCAAATCTTTAATTTTTTTTTCTGGAAGATTAATATATAAAAATTTTTTATATTCACCTTTGATCACATCCATTAACCTTTTTATTCTGATAAAATGCCCTCCACCTTTTTTTTTAGATCGTTCACAAAAAAATAAGATTCTTTTATAATTCATAATGTTTTGCATGTTTGGAATTTAATTTTTTAAATTTTGGATTTTTATCAATAAAATTAATGATTTTTGATAGGTCAAAATATTTATATTTTTTATTAAAATAAATAATAATTCTTTTTATGAGTTCAAAGTCTTCAGGATAATCCAATGTTAATCTTAAATCAGGTCTATTATGTTTTTTTTTAGCTATAAGATTAAATCTTTTAATTTTACTATCATTCTTTAAAAAATAGTAACAAGTATGCTCTCTTTTTTTTCCATGAACTTTTTTAGAATATTGAACAAGCTTTTTTAAACTAAATATTCTGATATCAGTCCCGATTGGAAAAGTTCTTTTAATTGAGTTTGAAACGAAATCGTACTTTCCTTTTAAATAAATTTTATAAAGATTTAAAAGTATTTGAATATCAACTAAAGGATTATCACTAGTAAGTTGTATTATATCCGTAACATTATTTTTTATTGCTGCATCAGATACTCTTTTTATCAGATCACTTTCATGACCTCTGAAACATACAATATTTTTTTTCTTACAGATACTTTCTATCTCGTCATCTCTTTTAAGTCTTGTTGTTGCAACAATTATCTTTTTAATTTGATTTTGATGTTTTATTCTATTAATCAAACTTTCTAAAACACTCATACCATTAATTTTTTTAATTACTTTATAAGGAAGTCTTGATGAATTTGTTCTTGCCTCAATAATTATAGCAAAATTTTTTTTATTCATTTTTTTTGATTATTAGTTATATAATATAATTCTCTTATTTCTAAAGAAATGATTAACCTGCTTAAAAAACTCTTTCCTATTTGTAGATCGATTACTGGTGAGGGTCTAAAAAAATCATTATTAATCTTAAAATCTTCTTTAAAGAAAATTGATCAAAATTCGTTTAAGATAATCAAAATTCGATCGGGAACTAGATGCTATGATTGGACATTTCCTAAAGAATGGATAATTAAAGATGCTTATTTAAAGTTTAGGAATAAAAAAATTATTGATTTCAAAAAAAATAATTTACATGTAGTGAATTATTCTAGTCCAATAGATTTAAACAATGTAAACTTGAAAGTAATTAAGAAATATCTCAATTATGATAAATCAATAAAAAATGCAATTCCTTATATAACTTCATACTATAAAAAAAAAATTGGACTTAATTTGAGTTTTAATAATTACAGAAAACTCAAACATGGAAGATATTCTTTGAAAATTGATAGTAAATTTATAAAAGGATTTTCTTATATGGGTGAATATCTAATTAAAGGTTCCTCGAAAAAAGAAGTTTTTTTTTCAACATACCTTTGTCATCCATCAATGGCAAATAACGAATTAAGCGGACCAGTTATATCTATTGAAATACTCAAATGGATAAAAAAAGAATATAAGAAAACACATTATTCATACAGATTTGTTTACGGACCAGAAACGATTGGGGCAATTTATTATATTTCAAGGAATTTAAAAAAATTAAAACAAAAAGTTAAATATGCATTCAATCTAACTTGTCAAGCTGGTGGTATGCAATTTTCATTTTTGCCGTCCAGAATTGAAAACTCTTTAACAGATAAAATTTCGTTAAATATTTTGAAACATTATTATAAAGGTTTTAAAAAATATTCATTTTTAGATCGAGGAAGTGACGAAAGACAATATTGTAATCCAAATATAAATCTACCCATGGTGAGTATCATGAAAAAAAAGTATCATGAATATAAAGAGTATCATTCTTCCTTGGATAATTTATCTTTTGTAAAGGAAAATCAACTAATTCATACTTTTAAATTTTATAAAAAATTAATTTTTTTAATTGAAAATAATTTTTATGTTAAAAGCAAGTTTACATGTGAGCCACATCTTAATCGTTATTTTTTATTAAAAAAAAGAGGAGGTCAAAAGTTAAAAGGCAATCTAAAACTAGTTTTAGACATACTAATTTATTCAGATGGTAGAAATACAATCGTAGATATAGCAGAAAAATTGAATAAATCTGCTATCAGTATTTTACCACTAATATTAAAACTTAAAAAAATGAACTTCGTTACATTAAAAATGTAAATAAATTATAATGAGAAAAATCGCCTTTGTTAATTCATCAATCGAGTTGAAAATATTAGAAAAAAGATACAAAAATTTAGATGATTTTTTAATATTAACTCTTGATCCAAATATAAAAAAAAAGAATATTTTTACTATTGAAAATTTTATAGGAGAAAAAAAATTATTCCACTTAGATAATCATAAATTCAGAATTATCTACTCTGATTTTTTGAAAAAAGTAGATAAAAAAATAAATTCTTATCTCAATAATGATTATAATTTTTACTTAAATTCAATTCATCAACAAACAAAATTTATAATTTATGCAAAAATTTATCATCTTTTAATTAAAAAAATTATGAAATTAAATCCAGAAATTTTTTTATATTTTAATTATTATAAAAAAAATAAAAAAATTACTAATCACGAAATATCTATCTTGGATCTTGTTTTAAAACATTTAAATGATAAAAAATTTAAAGTTGAAATTATCAAAGTAAATAATAGTTTATTCTATGAAGGATGTTTTGAAAAAAATATATTTCAATATCATTTTGAGGATTTTAATTTAAAAAGAAAATTATATTCATTTGCAAATAATTTCAAACAAATGCTATTTAAATCTCAAAAAAAAAGTATATGTTTGATGAATTTAGATAGACAACAACTTAACTTTTTTTATAAAAAATACTCTAATTCTTATAACCTTATTCTCTTTAATAATTATGTAAAAAATGAAAAAAAACAACAAATTCCAATATCTAAAGCAAAGTTTTTTCAAATTTTAACGAAAATTAAAGATATAAAATTTTTTAAATCAATAGGATGTGATGATTGGTTTTACAAAGTTCTAATTGACAATTATTTTGATATTTTAAATAATTTTTATTATAGATTCAACCATGCCTCAAAATGGTTTTATAAATTAAATAAAAAATTTAATTTGTCTAAATTTATTTATGGTGTAGAGCTGCCAATAGCAAACTATATAAATAGTTTATTTAATGAAAAGAAAATTAAAAGCTTGGCTCTTTCTCATGGAGGTACGATTGGACATTATAAAAATTGGCCATATGTTTTTTTCTATTTAATTAAAAATAAATATTCTTATTATCAAATATTTTCCAATAAAATCAAAAAATCTCTTTTAAAAACTTTTCAACTTTATAAAAATTTTTATTTTAAAAATCTAATTGTAATCCCTAGTTTTTCTTTAATAAAACTTAAGGAGACAAACTTTTATAAAAATAATCAAAAACACTCTGAGAAAATAAAAAAAGTTTGTTACATATGCTCAAAAAATTTTCATATCTCTGATTTAAAAAGAAAGGAACACTCAAATAAAAATTTGCTCCAACTAAGACTAAAAATAATTAAGATATTTAAAAAAAACCCAAATATAAAATTTATTATCAAAAATTATCCTGATGAAAATTTTTTATTTAATAGAAAAAACAATTTTTCAAAAAATATTATTTATATATCAAATGGAATAGTTAAAGAGATGAATCACGAATTTGACCTATTTATTCTTGAATCAGAATCTACTTCTTTGGTTGAAGTCTCATGTTTAAATAAAAGAATAATATGTTTGCAAAGAGAACATCCTAAAATTTTAAAATCAAATTATAAACAATTAAAAAAAAGTGTTTTGTTTAACAAAAAAGGAACTAAATTTTTAAAAACAATAGAACATTCATTGAAAATAAAAAAGTTGAAGAAATTTACAAAGTGTAGTTTTGCTAATGACTATTATGATATCAATGATATAAACCAACTAGAGTTTAAAAAATCTCTAGACAATTTTATTAATATTTGAAGATGAATTTAAATTTTAAGAATGATGGTATCGAATCTTTGGGTCAAATATTCAATCAAAGAGATTGTAAAAAACTTTTAAGGGAAATAAAAAAGACTAGAAATTTGAAAAAATTATTTCTAAGTCCAAAAGAATTTAAAGAAACAAATAATACAAAGGGTTATAATCCAAAACCTGGAAGAAATTTACTTGAAAAGCTTAATTCATCTTTCATTTTTGATAATAAAACCTTTATTAAAAAAATGAAAAATATATTAGGTAAGTATTATAGAATTCTTGATTATAAACTTGTGATGGGTTTTCCACAATCTCATATTCCTGATTGGATAAAAAAAAAAGTTAGAGGAAGTCACTCAATAAATTTAGCAAAATTCATTAAACCAAAATATAGAGATATAACATATTTTTATGGGATCGATTTTCATCAAGATATTATTGATTTTCCAGATAGGCCTGCTGATTTTGTGACAGTGTATATTTATTTAGATAAAGTAGACTCCAACTGCTCTCCATTACACATTATCCCTAAGTCTCATAAAGGAGGAGCGACCAGTTTTCCACATCAAATTAAAATTAATAATAAAAAAATTTTATATAAACCGACTCGAAATAAAAAAATTCATAGTAAATTCATAAAATTGCTTGGCCAAAGTGGTTCTACTTTTTTTTGGCATCCATTTATTTTACATGGAACACAGCCTCAAAGGTACGACAAACCTAGGCTTTCAGTGAGAATTTTGGTTGAAAAAAATCGAAGAGGAAATTTAAATTGCGAAATGGACAAAATAAATAGGAAAATATTTGGAAAAAAAAGTTTGATAAAAGTTAGAAATCATCTTGATAAAAAAGGCAAAGATATCAAAAAGAATAATTTTATAAACAAAATTAAATAATTTTTTTTTTTAATTTTAAAAGTAAGTGTTCTCCTAATTTTTTTTGGAGTCTATTAAATATTTTCAAGGGCATATATTCAAAATGTTTAATTTTTTTATAAATATTTTTTTTATAGTATTTTATTTGATAAGGAAAAATAAAATCTTGCTCTTTTGACATAATCTTAAATTTTTGAATAATATTTTTATTCAAAAATTCATCATCAACTTTGTAAGCAATTACAACTCCTTTTTGAGCTTCATATCGGTAATTAGTCAAATCTAACATATAATTTTTATAAGAATTTTTTGCATAAAGCATAATTTTAATAATTGTTTTTTTTGAACTTAACTTATGAATTTCATTAAAACATTTTTTCATGTTTGGAGTGTGATGTAAAACACCGAAAGAATAAATAAGATCAAATTTTTTATTCTTTAAAAACTTATGCTTACTCAAGTTTTCTGCATCACCATAAAAAAAACTCGCATTTTTTTTTGATAGTCTTAAAGTTTTTAATCTTTGCTTACAAATATTTATAGAGTTTATAGAATAATCAATGCCAATATAATTAGCACCATTTCTAATAAATTCTATAGCATCAGTTCCAATACCACATCCTATTTCGAGAACATTTTTATTTTTATATTTTTTAAAATCAGCAAATTTTTTGATGTGATTTTCAACAAAATATCTTTTTTTTTTTATTTCATCAAAATATGCTTTTGAGAGATATCTTTTATTTGAATGTTTTATATTACATGGTTGTCTATTCCAATATTTTTGAATTTTTTTTTTAATTTTTTTCATTTTTTTTAATTTTTAAAAATATACTTAAAAATATTATTATTGAGATTATTGACATATACAATCCTAAATAATATTTTTTAGTATCATAATAAAGTTCAAATCTATAATTACCTTCTGGTAATAATAATCCCTTAAAAATATAATTAACTTTAAAAATTGAAATTTCACTATTCAACTTATCATCAAATCCTTCTACATTATGAATTTTTTTAACATTCCAATTTGGGTGCCACAAATCATGAATTATTAGCACATTATCTTTTTTAGCCTTATAATCAAAAGTCAAACTTCCATTTTTCCATTCTAATAAATTAATTTCTTTATAATATTCATTGTTAAAATTAATATCTTTTAAATCATTCAAAACTTCCTCATCCTGAATTACAAACTCACCTTTTTTTAAATTTTTTATATTTGAATCTGAATAAAATTTAATTTTGTTTCCAAAATAAAAATAAGGGAAATTATCTGGATTTTCATATAAATATAAACCTTTTTCTTCTTGCAATAAAATATATTTTGAATCTAAAAAATCTTTGTTAGGTTTATTTCTAAAATATAAATACTTAATATTCAAAAAATTTATCAGCTCTTGATTATTTAAAAGAAAATTATTTCCATCAGAAATTTCCCTCAAATCTTTAAATCCAACCTTATTAAGATGATAAAGTAAAAATTTATAGGCATCTTTATTCCAATGACTCAAAATTGAAGAAAAAGATAATCCAGGCGGATTTAAATAACCTACCTGCTTAAAATTGTTTGAGTTATCTTTCCAAATATTTAATTTTTTTTCTAAATTGTCATTCTCATAAATTTCATCGATACTTAAATCTATGTAAGCAGATCGCTCCAATATATCTATATTTTCTTTTGTATTTTTTTTATCCCAAATCATATTGTTTTTAGCCAATGGATAAACACCATAACTTAACAAAAAACTGTTTAAAATTAAAAAGACTGTGAATAAATACTGAAATTGAAAAAAATATTTTTTTGAAAATAATAAAATGACTAAAGTAATTGTTGAAAGATAAAATAAAAATAAGATAAAATTAACTCTTTCAGAAAGTATATATAAAATTTCTTTTAAAATATTTCTATAATCATCAATCAAAATTTTTTCAAAAAAATAAAAATAATTCAAAAAGGCGAAAAACTTATCAATCATAAAATTTATTATTTCAAAATTATTTGTTAATGAAAAAAAACAAAAAATTAATAATACACTGTGTAATGACAAAATTATTAACCCAAAAAATCTTTTACTTATCAAAAAGAAAGTCTTTTTATTATTAAAAAAATCTTTGATTCTTAATACAAAAAAACTTATTAAAATAATTTGAAAAAAATAAAGATCCAAAAAAATTTTATGCCAAGAATATAATTTAAAAAAATAGATGGGTATATTTTTGTATCCACCTAAAAAAGAAATCAAAAAATAATGAACAAAATAAATAATTACTATATTTTTTGATATATACTCCCAATAATTCTTTGGTGAATAGAATAAATAAAAAATAAATATAAGTGGAAACAATGGATTAACATTAAACCAGGAATTTAAAGGTAATAAACCTTTGTCGGGTAAACTAATATTAGATGAAAAAATTCCAGAATTAAATAAACTGAATATAAATTTTCCAATATTATAAAAGTTAAAATTAAATACAAAATCTTTAGAATTGAAATATTCTGTATAGCTTCTCTCGTAACCGACTGAAAAATATTCAATAAAAATTGGATACCAAACCCATAAACCAATTAAGAAAGTAACTATTAATGATGTAAAATATAAACTAATAAATCTTTTAAAATTGGTAATAAATTCTTTTCTATAAAAACAATGAACGATAAAAAAGATGAAACCTGCAAGAAGAACGTTTTGTAAACTTGCGATGCTGCCCAAATAAATAGAAAAACTTAAGGATAAAGTCACAAAAAAATAGCAAATTTTATTTTTTTCTTCTAAAAATATTTTTGTGTAATATATCAAAATTGGTAATGAAAAAGTTGAGGCTATCCAATGTCTTTGAAAAATTAATTCGTATCTCATTGGATTTAAAAATATCAATAACGATAATAAAATTATAAAAATTGATAAATTGTCTGAGTGAATATTTTTTAAAAAATTTGCAGTTGAAGCTGTTCCTAAAAAAATCAAAATAATTACTGAAAGATTGTAAAAGTTAAAGTTATTTAAATTAAATATTTTATTTAAAACTGTTAAAATTGACCACGCGTGAAACGCACCTGGGTCCCCAAAAAAATATGATGTTCCCAAACCTCTTTCTGGTCTCCAACCATTTCCTAAAACATTTCCATTAGTGTGATTAAATATTGTTAAAACATCTTCTTCTGCAAAAAAATTAAAACCAAAAAAAATAGGGCTAAAACCAAGAATTATTATAAAAAATAATAGATAATTAATTTTTGATTTAATCATTATATCCAATTAATAAATAATTTTATTTTTTAAATACTATCTTTATTACAGTTTAAATTTTTATTTTGTTAAAAATGTTTATATTAGTACAATTTAAAATATATAGAATTAACAAATGAATACAATATTGGTTGTTCCAACAAGGAATGAAGTAGAGAATATAAGGAGTTTTTCTCAAGCCTTAAATATATTGAGAAAGAAAAAAATAAAGATCTGTTTTGTAGATGGAAGTAGAGATAATAGAACAGCTAATGAAATTAGAAAATACTTTAAAAAAGATTTTGTAATTTTAAAAGAAAGGAATTCATCAAATTCAAAAAGTAGTAGGTGTATAGCATCTAGAATTGGGTTTGAGTGGGCTGTTAAACAAAAAGATTGTGAACTAGTCGTAGATATTGATTGCGACCTGGCTAATGATCCTGCTGAAATTATTGAGGCAATCGATCTTTTTAAAAAAAAAAATTATGACATAATATTAACTTCAAAATACCTCAAGGGTTCAATAATAAAGGATAGGAGTTTATTCAGAAGTTTTCTAAGTAAATTTTATACAATCACATGCAAAATTTTTATTAGTCCAAAAATAACAGATTATAGTAATTCTTACAGGTTCTATAAAAAACAAAAACTAAAAGATATGCTAAAAAAACCTGTGGTTTTTTCAAGTCCTATTCAACATTTAGAAAATTTAAAATTTTTTATTTATAATAAATATAGAATTGGTCAAATTAAAACTAAATATATTGAGAGAAAGAAAGGACACAGTGCCATTAAAATAAGTCATTTAGTAAAATATTTTTTTGATTTTACAAAGTCTATATTGACAAGGTAAAATTATAGTAATCTAGTGTCCCCATAATGTATAACTTTAATTTTTTTATTATTAGTTAAAAATCTACGCCATGGGTCGACCACAATACTTCCATCAAGTATTTCGCAGTATAAATTTTTTGAGGATTGATCTAATTTTGACATTTCAGGATAAGTGACCGCTTGGTTATGTGCTAATAAAAAAATTCCTTTCGCTTTTTCTAAATGATCACCAGTTAAAGGATCTATATATTTGGGTTTGTAACCTAATTTTTCACAATAATGACCAATTAATAAACTATAACTTCCATCGCAATATTGAATTTTTGGTTTATAAGCTTTTCCATGAATATAAATTTGCAAATTTTCTTTTTTTGATAACTTTACTAATAATTTTGCAATGTTTTCTGCCTGTTTTTCTCTGGAACTCATTATAGACTCAAATAAATCGTAACCTAAATCTAGTTTAGTTGCTAGATACCTTAAAGCAATATTATCTCTTGGGTGGCATGCACCTCCATCGCCCATTCCAGCTGTCATATATTTTGGGCCCATAATTCTTTGATTCGAATTAGCTAAAGCTTTTGTGACTACATCTACATTTATATTTTTAATTTTTTGAGAAACATCTTGTATCATATTTACCAAACTTATTTTGGCACTGATGAATGTGTTATAGAATATTTTTATACACTCACATTCGTCCCAAGTTCCTATTTCAATTCTAGGATTATTTTCCATTATTTTTTGATAAAAGTCTTTTAACTTTTTTGCATCACCATTTTCATTACCATCTTTTGTTCCAATCATAACCATTTCAGGATTAATCATATCCCAAGCCACAGTTCCCATTGCAATCAAATAGGGATTATATAAAAATTTTACATTTTTAATTAAAGGATAAATTTGTTCTCTAACAGTACCAGGAAGAACAGTGCTTATTAGGACAAGTAATTGGTTGTTATTCATGTGCTTGTCTGCCTCTTCTACACATTTTTTAACTATACTGTAGTCGAAATCTTTATGCTCCAAATGAGATGTTGGATAACTACCATCATAATCTTTATGATGGGGAGTTGGCACAGCTATAAAGACAATATCTCTGTCAACAACAGCGTCTTTAATTGTTGGTTTTTGTATAACTGTGTCCGAGTCTGCCTTAACGATGTCATAACCCGTTACATCAAAACCTTTTTTTGCAATTACCTCTGCACAAGGCAAACCTAATTTGCCTAAACCTATAAATCCAATTTTCATGTTATTTTTTTCAATAATTAATTTTAAATCTAATATCTAAGGTAAAATTTTTTTCAGTGCATAAATCAAGCCAATTGAGCTATTAGTACTGGTCAGCTACACGCATTGCTGCGCTTCCACATCCAGCCTATCAACGTGGTG
>MDSZ01179623.1_pt1 | contig 25716 bp, 24 predicted proteins | sample 811201 | NCBI WGS metagenome assembly MDSZ01 (sample SAMN05326647, study PRJNA326480) | marine metagenome | isolation source: seawater | place: Indian Ocean: North | collected 2010 | reverse complement strand
CGATCAAAGTAATACGGACCTGCCTTCCAGTGGAGCCGTATTTGTTTACGAGCGATCAGAGAGCAGTTGGAATGAAATAAGCTACCTGAAGCCGGATTACAGGGACTTAGAAGAGACAGATGGTTTTGGTAGTGCAGTATCCTTCAATGATGAGGGGGACATACTCGCTGTCGGAGCTTATTTGGAAGATAGTGTTTCTAGCCAGATAAATATGGGGGAGGATGATAATGATGCTAATGGTGCAGGAGCCGCCTATATTTTCACCCGATCTGGAGCCACTACATGGCATCAGGATGTTTACATAAAAGCTCCTAATAATAACAGTGTCCATTCCTTTGGGAATACGATATCAATTAGCGGTGACGGTAAAAAATTAGCTGTGGGAACCGTTCGGGACTTTAATTCTTACGGCAGAATTCAATCTGAGATCAGGGATGATAATAGTTCAGTCCATGAAAGCGGTTCAGCGTATGTTTTTGAAAATACCGGGAGCGAATGGGTTTATAGATCTTACATCCGGTCACCTGTTATCAATGTTACGGACACAAATAAAAGGATAAGAATTTCCCGCGATGGCAAGACGGTCGGCATATCTTCATCGTTCGAATCCAGCGATTCCCGTGAAATTAATGGTGATATGTTGAACACTGATGCGCCAAATTCCGGTGCTGTGTTCCTGTATTAAGCCTCGGGCCGAAAGCAGGACAGAAAAAAGACCGGAGCGATAACGTCGCTCCGGTCTTTTTTGGTGGTGTCGGTGAATAGTCTGCTTTGTATCAGAATCCAGCCATATCAGCCCCAATAAGTATCTGGTTTATATAATAGATTCTTAGTATACATGGCTGGGCGGTGGGCATAGCCCACCCTACGGAACTCTATAAATTTATACCGTTTTTTAATTAAATAACCGGGTTTTTGTAGGGTGGGCTCCGCCCACCGCAACACATCGCACAGCACTCGATAGCACTCCATAGCACTACAGCGCATTGTAGATTGATTTTTGAGCCGGAGTTACCCGGCGTCTCCTCCGACGCATGGCGTTACGCTTTTATTCCGTTATAAACCTCAATGCAGAAATTTATCGGCCTGAGCATAGGTTTTTTCCCGCAGGAAGGTACGCATGGCTTCGTTGTTTTCCAGTGTGGCCAGCTCTTCCCATTCGATACGTTCTCCAATGCCTAAACGGATGGTGGAATTACGCTTCTTTAAAAACTCCGCCGGAATGCGCAGGGTGCGTAATGAAGGGTGTACTTTACCCAGCATATGAAAGCTGCGGCTGTTGTGGCCATGGAAATACACAGGAATTACCGGCACTTCGGCTTTGCGGATCAGGCGAATGCTGGACATGGACCATTCACGGTCGGCAATGCCGTTCTGGCCTTTGTACCAGGTGGAGACTTCACCAGCGGGGAACAGGCCGATGCCTTCGCCCTGTTTCAGCTGACCAAGGGATTTACGCATACCGCCCATGCCTTTCGGGCCTGAGTTCTCAAACGGATTGACCGTAATAAACAGGTCGGAGATGGGCGCAAAGTAGCTCAGCAGGAAGTTGGCCACGGCTTTGAATTCCGGACGTTTGCGACACACCAGCATCAGCAGGATTACGCCATCGAGAAAGCCGAACGGGTGGTTGGATACGGTAACGAACGGACCTTCTTCCGGAATCGCTGCCTCCAGTGCGGCGAGGTCGTACTCGACGTTGATATTCAGCGCACGCAGGGCTTCGTCGATCATGTCGATGCCGTGCTTCTGATCCAGCGTATTGTATATTTTGTTGAGCTTAGGCGCTTTCAGCAGGCGCAGCAGCAGATTGAGTTTGGCCGGACTTAAGCCGGTGGCCTGCAGCAGGCCTGGACGATCAAACAGCTCCATACTTCCATCTCTCGTTATCAGTGTGCCGGGAGCAGTTATCTGCATCCAGCGGCCGGGCTTAATGGCATAATGCGGGTTCAGATGACGACTATATGACCGAAATGCTACAGAAATTTGATGTAACCGTAATTGGTGCCGGCGCCGCCGGTTTAATGTGTGCGGCTCAGGCGGCAGCCCGTGGCCGCCGGGTGCTGGTGCTGGATCATGCCAACAAAGCCGGCAAGAAGATTCTGATGTCGGGTGGCGGGCGCTGTAACTTCACCAATTACTATGTGGCGCCGGACAAGTACCTGAGTCACAACCCGCATTTCTGTAAATCTGCTCTGAACCGTTACACCCAGTGGGATTTTATCGGGCTGGTGGACAGCCACGGTATTGCCTACCACGAGAAAAAAGACGGGCAGCTGTTCTGCGATAACAAGGCCTCGGACATTCTGAATATGCTGCTGGCAGAGTGTGAGCAGCAGGGGGTCGAGATCCGTCTGGATACTGCGGTGAGTGGGATACGTTCTCTGGATGGTGATTTATACCGTTATCTTTTTGATGCTGTTAATACCAGGGCAGGTGAGCAATATCAGGTGCAGTGTGAGTCGCTGGTGATTGCCACCGGTGGCCCGTCGATTCCAACGCTGGGCGCTACCGGCTTTGGTTACGATATTGCCCGCCAGTTTGGCCTGAAGGTGTATGCCCCAAGGGCGGGTCTGGTGCCTTTTACGTTAACCGATCACAACAAAACGCTTTCTGCTGCGCTGTCCGGGACATCGCTGCCTGTCGAAGTGGAATGTAATCAGCAGTTTTTTGCCGATGATCTGCTGTTTACCCACAGGGGTCTGAGTGGCCCGGCGGTGTTACAGATTTCGTCTTACTGGAAAGACGGCGACAGCGTGACCTTTGATCTGCTGCCAGGCAAAGAACTGGCAGCAGAGCTGCGTCAGCAACAGCACAGCCGCCCGAAAGTGCGTTTAAAGAACTGGCTGGCGGAATTAACCACGCAGAAGTTTGCTGAGCACTGGCTCGATGGCAAGTTCCGAGAAGAAACCATTCTGGCAGATTTATCCGGTGCCGATATGGATGCGCTGGCCAGCGGGTTGCATCAGTGGCGGGTGAAACCGGCGGGCACTGAAGGTTATCGCACGGCAGAAGTAGCGCTTGGTGGTGTGGATACCGATGAGGTGTCATCCAAAACCATGGAATGTAAACGTTATCCCGGGCTGTTTTTTATCGGCGAAGTGCTGGATGTGACCGGTCACCTGGGCGGTTTTAATTTTCAGTGGGCCTGGTCCAGTGCGGTGGCTGCGGCGGAATATGTGTGATTGTTTACAAAAAATTATGAAATTCCGCGTAAACGACTTTAGTGTTTTTCAGTAGCTTTAAAGCTGCCATAACTGACTAATCTGCTTTTTTCTGAATATCTGCCTGTTTGAGTGGGTATTCAGGTTTTTAAAAAATGCATTCAAATAACCTTTGGATTTAACCAGCGGTTAAATGCCGTTCCCATCCTGCCTTCTTAACCCCCGCATCAGTTCCTTTGTCTAGACTGGATAAAAAACCGTCAGAGGTTATTTATGGTCTGGTCTACAGAGCAGTCAGTATTCAGTTCGTCCTTTTCCCCCAGAGTGCTGCTGGTGGATGACGAACCCAATGTGTTGAAAGCGCTTGGCCGTACTCTGCGTCAGGAGTCGGTGCAGATCATAACTGCGCCCTCCGGCGAAGAAGCGCTGCAAATGATGCGCGAGCAACCGGTGGATCTGTTAATCAGTGACATGCGCATGCCGGGTATGAGTGGTGCAGAGCTGCTGGCGCAGGCGGCGAAAGAGTGGCCGGCTACCCGCCGTGTACTGCTGACTGGCTATGCCGATCTCGAATCGACCATTCAGGCGGTTAACGAAGGCCGTATTGCCAGTTATCTGAACAAACCCTGGGATGACCTGGAATTGCGCCGGGTGGTGGGTGAACTGCTGCAGGCGCGTTTTCTTGAACTGGAAAACGAACAGCTGAACGCCGAGCTGGAAGAAAAAAACGAAGCGCTGGAAACATTGAACGCAGGACTGGAGAGCAAGGTGCGGCGGCGTACCGAAGAGCTGCGCTACAGCTATGAACACATGGTGACGCTGGTTTCCAGCCTGACGGCGCAGCGTGAAGCACCGGACTCCCGCGCGGCATTACTCGATTCTTTAATGGTGCAGGAAATTGCCACCCGTCTGCAGATGAACAGCGACGATACCGACGCTCTGCGTAAAGCAGTGATGCTGTCCGGGTTGGGGCGTCTGGGGTTCTCCGATGACATGCTCAATAAACCCTACTGCGATTACGACGATACTGAACTGCAGAAATTCCGCCAGTGGCCTCTGTTGGCGGAAGCCGCACTGTTCGGTGTGCCGGCGCTGCGTTGTGCCAGTACTTATATCCGCCATCAGTTTGAGCGTTACGACGGCTCGGGTTTTCCTGATGGCCTGACGGCCGATAGGATTCCTTTGGGCAGCCGTATTCTGGCGGTGGTGCGTGACTATAGTGATTGGCTCGCCGGGCGCATTAATGGCATTAAGGCGAATCCGCTTCAGGCGCGGCGTGAAATCGAAGCGCTGGTGGGCAAACGTTATGACCCCAGAGTGGTGAAGATATTCGTCGAAGTATCGCGCCGCTACCAGCACAGCAACCCGGATAGTAGTGAGCAGGTAGTGAACAGTGGTGAACTGTCGCCCGGCATGGTGCTGTCGCGGGATCTGTTCAGCGCCAGAGGTATGGTGCTGTTGAAAAAACATCATGTCGTGGATGAAGACATTATCAGCAAGATGCAGCACTTGGAGCAGTTAATGGACGAGCCTCTCGAAATCTATGTGTTCAGCGATGATGCCGCCCCCAAAGTGATGGGAGATGAATTATGAAAGGTGTTGTATTCGATATGCTGCGCGACATGGTGGAAGAGCAGTATGGCCTGGAAGGCTGGAATGCGGTGCTGGACGAGGCTGGCTCAGAAGGCATGTACGTATCCACCCAGACCTATCCTGATGAGGAGCTGACGTTGCTGGTCAACGCCGCTGTGACGGTCACCGGTCAGGATGCTGAAACCCTGATATTCGGCTTTGGCGAATTTATGGCCGGCGAATTTTATCAGCGTTTTCCGGCGTTTTTTGATGAAGCCGATAATCTGGTGGACTTTCTTTATTCCGTTGATCAGATCGTGCATATGGAAGTACGCAAACTGTATCCGGATGCGCAATTGCCGGACTTTACCTACGACCGCACGAATCCGCATGAAATCACCATGCATTATCGCTCACCACGCAAACTGTGCTGGCTGGCTGAGGGATTGATCAGCGGCAGTGCACGGCATTACGGCTCTTTTATCGAAATGAACCACTCACCCTGTATGCATGATGGCGCAGATCACTGCAGTATACATGTACGGGTGGCGGAGTAGTGCATGAATGACGACTACCGCAAAGCGTACGAGCGCGAAAAGCAGCTGCGCAAACAGGCGGAACAGCTGCTGGAAGACCGCTCCCGTGAGCTGTATCGCTCCAACGAGCAGCTGAAGGAAGTCAACGAAGCTCTGCATGAACAGCAGCGCGCCATGGTGCAGTCAGAGAAAATGGCGTCACTGGGGGTACTGGCGGCGGGCGTGGCGCATGAAATCAATAATCCGCTGGGGTTTATTTACAGTAATTTCTCCAGCCTGGTGGAGGGGTTGCAGGATATTCAGCGCTTTCTCAATCAGGCGGATCAGTTAATTGCTGGTGGGCAGAGTGTGGAGCAGATTCAGGCGGCCTGGAGCGAAGGCCTGATGATTCACGATATTGCCTATCTGCTCAGTGATTATCAGAACCTCGCCATTGAAACCATCGAAGGGCTGGAGAGGGTTAAGCAGATCGTATCGGATCTGAAATCTTTCACCCGTCAGGACGACAGTGAAAAGGCGCCGGTCGATGTTAATGAATGCCTGCGCGCGGCACTGAACATTCTTAATAACCAGACCAAATACCACTCCCGGGTTGAAGTCGAATACGGCGAGTTGCCGGAGATCAGCGGCTACTTTGGTAAGCTCAATCAGGTGTTTATTAACCTCATTGCCAACGCCGATCAGGCGGTGGAAGAAAACGGCCTGATCCGTATTGAAACCCGGCTCAACGGACGCTGGCTGGAAGTCAGTATCAGTGATAATGGCTGTGGCATATCAGAAGAACACCAGAAGTATCTGTTCACACCTTTCTTTACCACCAAGCCGGTTGGGCAGGGTACTGGCCTTGGTCTGTCGATTTCCCACAACGCCGTAGAAGAGCATGGTGGCGATATTCAGGTGGAAAGTGAGCTGGGCAAAGGCACAACATTCACCGTACGAATTCCCGTGCAGCCTGCTCAGAAAAGCGCCTGAAAAGTGCCTGAAAAGGCTGCAGCGCCCGTCATCCGGGGCCTTGAGCCGGGTGCATTCTGCAGCAATATTGATATAACTCTTTATTCATCAGCAAAATGTCAGATATACAGCTTATTGATTTCAATTATGGGGACTAAGTTAATACTATTCCCCTGCAAATAACGTAAAGCCCGCAGTCATTGAGGCTGACAGGGCAGCGTCACCCACCCATACACTGAAGGATTGACTCATGTCATACCAAGACGAAATCAAAGCTGCAGCGGCAGTTCTCGACAAAGCAGGTGATTCCTGGTCTGCCATTCAGGCTGAATCTGTTGCGCGTATGCGTCTGCAGAACAAATTCAAAACTGGTCTGGACATCGCTAAGTACACCGCGGGCATCATGCGTCGCGACATGGCTGAGTTCGACAAGGACAAGACCAAGTACACTCAGTCTCTGGGTTGCTGGCACGGCTTCATTGGTCAGCAGAAGCTGATCTCTATTAAGAAGCACTTCGGTACTACCGAACGTAAATACCTGTACCTGTCTGGCTGGATGGTTGCTGCTCTGCGTTCTGACTTCGGTCCTCTGCCTGACCAGTCTATGCACGAAAAAACTGCAGTAGCAAACCTGGTTGGCGAACTGTACACCTTCCTGCGTCAGGCTGATGCACGTGAACTGGGCGGTCTGTTCCGTTCCCTGGACGCTGCACGCGCTGCTGGCGACGCTGCTAAAGAAAAAGAAATCGAAGCTCAGATCGATAACTACGAAACTCACATCGTGCCTATCATTGCTGACATCGATGCCGGTTTCGGTAACGCTGAAGCGACTTACCTGATGGCTAAGCAAATGATCGAAGCCGGCGCATGCTGTCTGCAGATCGAAAACCAGGTTGCTGACGAGAAGCAGTGTGGTCACCAGGACGGTAAAGTAACCGTACCTCACGCTGACTTCCACGCCAAACTGCGTGCTCTGCGTTATGCATTCATGGAACTGGGCGTAGACGACGGTGTTATCGTTGCACGTACTGACTCCGAAGGTGCTGGTCTGACTAAAGAAATCGCTGTGGTTAAAGAGCCAGGCGATCAGGGTGACGTATACAACTCCTACCTGGACGTTGAAGAAGTTGCACCGGAAGACACCAAAGAAGGCGACGTACTGATCAGCCGTAACGGCAAACTGGTTCGTCCTAAGCGTCTGGCTTCCGGCCTGTACGAATTCCGTAAAGGCACTGGTCAGGAACGTTGTGTATTCGACTGTATCGAAGCGATCAACGCTGGCGCTGACCTGCTGTGGATTGAAACTGCAATCCCAACAGTTCACGAAATTAAAGCCATGATGGACGGTGTACGTAAAGTTCACCCGGATGCGAAACTGGTTTACAACAACTCTCCTTCCTTCAACTGGACTCTGAGCTTCCGTCAGCAGGTGTTCGATGGCTGGAAAGAAGAAGGTAAAGACGTTTCTGCATACGACCGTGATCGTCTGATGTCTGCTGACTACGACGGTTCTGAGCTGTGTCAGGAAGCTGACCGTCGCATCCAGAGCTTCCAGGCGGATGCTTCCCGTGAAGCGAACATCTTCCACCACCTGATCACTCTGCCGACTTACCACACTGCTGCGCTGTCTACTGACAACCTGGCAAAAGAATACTTCGGTGAGAAAGCGATGCTGGGTTATGTTGAAGGCGTACAGCGTAAAGAAATCCGTCAGGGTATCGCATGCGTTAAACACCAGAACATGGCTGGCTCTGACATGGGCGACGACCACAAAGAATACTTTGCTGGTGAGAACGCTCTGAAAGCCGGTGGTGCTAAGAACACTTCTAACCAGTTCAACAACATCTAAGATTTCTTAGATTGAACTGATTAGTAAGTTCTTGAAGAAGGCGTCCTTAGGGACGCCTTTTTTGTGCCTGTAATTCAGAGCACCCAGCAGCAAAGACTTTGCTGGTGCCTCTTGTAAAAACCAGCTCTGAAAGCCGGTGGTGCTACGGCCGGAAGACTGCGTCCTGCGTTTCCGGCATTTCCGCCATCCATGGCGGTCAACACTTCTGACCAGTTCAATAACATCTAATTGTTGCTGACACGTTAGCGTTCTGAAAAAGCTTCCTTCGGGGCGCTTTTTTTGCCTGCAATTCAGAGTACTCAGCAGTAAAGACTTTGCTGGTGCCTCTTATAAAAACCAGCTCTGAAAGCCGGTGGTGTTAAGGCCGGAAAACTATGTCTGATATACATCTTTTAAAAATTGGAAATTCACACTGTTTAATGCGGTAACGTACGTGGTAAAAATGTTACCGGATATTGATGGTTCAAATATCCACAGTGGCAAGCAGATGCTTCAGGTTTGTTGAAATAAAGCGGCGTGAATGTGACGACGTATATCTGCGTCCGGTTGTTTGACGGTGCATTTGCGATGCTGTTGCTGTGTGCTATTGGCGTGGTAAATGGTGTGGTAAATGGCGTGGTAAATGGCGTGGTAAATGGCGTGGTAAATGGCGTGGTAAATGGTGTGGTAAATGGCGCTTCGGCTGAGTGAGGACAATATGCCGGATGTAAGGGAATTTGTGCGAATAATGGCTGCTTTATTGTTTCTGTCATCTTTACCGGGCACTATCCATAACATCGGCGGACAGCTTATGGTGGTTGCTAATAAATGAACCGTGATTCATTTTTTATTGGGATTATTATTGGGAGTTGGCACAGCAGGTTGGGTGAACCGGCTGGTCCACTTTCCGGAGCTGACGGTGCGCGCTCAGGGAGTTTATAAGACCGATAGACATAAACAATTACATCCCGATATCTGTACACATTATTCTGCCAACCTTCTGGACGATTGCGTCGTCAACACCAGTTCTCTGTTATCGCTGCAATGGCTGACATAGAATAACCTGTTGTATTCCGCGTGCGTCTTTATCCTTATTCTGTGCAGTGTTTTCAGGGAGTAGTTATGTCGTTTCGTGAACCGCTGCACCGGCGTAAGGTTCTTAAAGGTCTGTTATTAATCACCGCCATCAGCGGTGTTATTTTCTTTGTCCTGAATTACCAGCGCGGTATGTACACCCTTGCCTATACCGAGCTGGCAGCGGCTGTTTATTCGCTTGGTTGCTATCGTTCGGTGTCCACCACCGAGAATCTGCGTGCGTGGACGCTGGCTTATCTGATCCCGTTTTTGTCGGTCATGATGTTTGCTCTGGCGCGGCCCGGTTCATCGGACACGATCTTTGTCTGGGTTCTGCTGATACCGCAGATCACTTATCTGCTGATGGGCGTTACCGGCGGTTTTATTGTCACGGCCGTCTATCTGCTGATCGCGCTGGTAATTTTTATTCTCCGTTACCTTGGCGGCGATACCATTAAGCCCGTCGGCATTGCCAACGTTGTTATCTGCACGCTGGCAATCTGGAGTTTTGCGCATATCTATGAACAGGGGCGGGCACGTTACAGCATGCGGTTGCTGGAGATCGCCGAACGGGATCCCCTGACAGGCTTGCTGAACCGCCGGCGTCTGGCGGAAATCGTCGAATCTGAGATCCGTAATTCTGCTGCCCGCAATCAGACGGTGGCTTTTATTCTGCTGGATCTTGATCACTTCAAACAGATTAACGATACCCATGGTCATCCGGCTGGTGATGATGCGCTGATTTACGTTACTGAGCGTTTGCATTCAGTGATCCGTAAAACCGATTACATCTTCCGTGTTGGCGGCGAAGAGTTCTGTATTCTGCTGCCGGGGGCGGACCTGCGCGCCGGCTCTGATGTGGCTGAAAACGCGCGTCGCGCGCTGGAAAGCGGCGGTTTCTATGTGAACGGTGAGCCGGTAGCCTGTACCGCCAGTTTTGGTGTGGCTATCAGTGGCAGCGACGGCAGTAATCTGATTGATCTTTACCATGCCGCTGATCAGCGCATGTATGCAGCGAAATACGCTGGCCGCAACCGTGTCGTATTTGACGATGTTGAGGTCTCAACCATTCCAAGTTTCTGACGACATTCTGCTGCCTGCCTGACCCAGAGGGTTAGTGGGTACTAGCTTCAGTCGTTCGTGAGCCCCTTCTTTTGTGTCCTCGCCACACTTTGTCAGCCATCCTGTATCAGCCATCAGTGGCTGCGCCCTCTGACCCGTGTTTCCACAGACTTGCTGACGCAGACCGGGTAAAAATACTGAACCGTTTGGTAAAATTCTGAAATACTCTGGTGCATATGCACCAAGATACGGCATCCTTTTGGTGCGTTACAATATGCGGCGCGTTATGGTGCGGGATTCATAAGTGCATTCACTATGTGGAAAAGGCCATAACATCGGGCTTTTAAGAAATTTTTATGTTTCCTGACCAATTGGCCAAGTTATTGCTAAATGGCATTGGACTAAGTTCTAAACAGCCCGGTAACGGGTAATCAGAAAAACGGAGAGAGTTATGATGAAGAAAACAACATCCTGGAAAAGCATGCTGGCATCAGCAGCGCTGGTTCTGGGGCTGGGCACTGCAGCATCTGCATCTTTTGCTGAAGATCCAACCAAGGTTGGTTTCGTATACATTGGCCCGGTAGGCGATTACGGCTGGACTTATGAACATGACCGTGCGCGTCTGGAAGTTGAAGAATACTTTGGCGATAAAGTGGAAACCACTTACGTTGAGAAAGTGCCTGAAGGTGCTGACGCTGAGCGTGTAATCCGTCAGCTGGCTCAAAGCGGTAACGACGTTATCTTCACTACTTCTTTCGGTTACATGAACCCAACTCTGAAAGTTGCGAAGAAATTCCCTAACGTTGTTTTTGAGCACGCTACCGGTTACAAGCGTGCCAAAAACCTCTCTACCTATGTTCTGCGTACCTATGAAGGCCGTTACCTGTCAGGTCTGGCTGCTGGTATGACTACCAAAACCAACACCATCGGTTACATCGCATCTTTCCCTATTCCGGAAGTAATCCGCGATATCGATACCGTGTACATGGCCGCTAAATCCGTGAACCCGGACGTTAAAATCAAGATCATGTGGGTAAGCACCTGGTACGATCCGGTTAAAGAAAGCGAAGCCGCTAACGCTCTGATCGACCAGGGTGTTGACGTACTGATTCAGCACACCGACTCTCCTGCACCTCTGATGGCTGCTGAGAAACGTGGTGTTAAGGGTATTGGTCAGGCATCTGATATGAGCAAGTTCGCTCCGAACGCGCACATGTTCTCTATCCGCGATGACTGGTCTCCGCACTACATCGAAGTGATCAAAAACGTGAAAGCCGGTACCTGGAAACCACAGGATTTCTGGGGTGGTTTTGCTGAAAACATGCTGGACGTAGCGTCTATCAACCCTAACCTGCCAGAAGACGTTGTGGCAAAAGTTAAGGAATACGAAGCTAAGATCAAGAGCGGTGAATTCCACCCTTTCACTGGTCCTATCAAAGACAACCAGGGTAACGTTGTAGTACCAGCGGGTCACACTCTGACCGACGAAGAGCTGGCCGGTGTTAACTGGTATGTTGAAGGCATTGACGCTACTATTCCGAAATAAGCAGCAATTGCCATACGGGCCTGATCATTAAGCAGTACAGGCCCGGGTAAATGTCCGTTCCATCATGGGATCGGACACTGTTGATGGGGCGGCGAAAGCCGCTCCATCTGCATGGAAGCCAGACCATAAGAGCCCCAACGCAATACCAATGCGTGCAGGATGCCAATTCTTGGTAAGAGCAAATACCCTCTTGGTAAGAGTGAATACCCTCTTGGTAAGAGCAAATACCGGGACTTCTTCTTTCATAGCGCAGAAAGAGGACTCTCCTGGCCGGTCCGCATTGAATGACGGATGCGCGGGAGTGCTTAATTCACTGAGAGCCTGACATCAGGCCCTATACCTTATATAGGTTCCATGTATGACAACAATTCCTGTAATCGACATTTCCCTTCTCAGCAGCCCGAATCGTGAAGACTGGGCGCCTGTAATCAAAGAAATTGATCACGCGTGTCGTGAAATCGGCTTCCTGGCTATTACTGGTCACGGAATTTCTCAACAGCAGATCGACAGCATGTTTGATCTGTCTGAGCGTTTCTTTGCCCAACCGATGGAAGAGAAGAAAAAAATTGAAATGGCCAATAGCAACAACCACCGTGGTTGGGGCAGTCATGGTGCTGAGCAGCTTGACCCGGCCAATCCAACAGACTGGAAAGAGACATTCGATATGGCGCTGGATATCCATCCGGAGCACCCGATTGTCAGTGAATTTCCGGCTCTTTATGGTCCGAACCAGTATGGCGACATGCCAGGATTCCAGCAGCAAATGAATCAGCATTACACGCTGCTGATGAGTGTTGCTTATCGTATGTTGTCGGCCATGGCGATTGCCCTGGATCTGGACGAAGACTTCTTTACCAGCAAATTTACCACTGAGCATATGTCAGTGCTGCGTATGATCCATTATCCGCCGCGTCCGGATGGCGTCACTGTACCGGATGATGCAATGGCTGCCGGTGCGCACACAGACTACGGCTGTATTACTCTGCTGGCGCAGGACAATACCGGTGGTCTGGAAGTGCTGACCAAGGACGACCGCTGGATCAGTGCTCCTCCGGTAGAAGGTGCGCTGGTGGTCAACATTGGTGATCTGATGCAGCGCTGGACCAACGACGCTTATCGCTCAACCCTGCACCGCGTGCGCAATCTGGCACCGGGCAAACACAGATATTCCATTCCGTTTTTTGTCGAAACCCGCTACGACACTCTGGTGGAAACCATTCCGTCCTGTATTTCTGCAGAAAATCCGCATAAATATGAAGCGACAACTCAGGGTGACTGGCTGATTTCACGTTTTGAAGCGACCTACGCTTACCGTCAGCAAAAAACGGCATAAACCTGACCTTGCAGCACACGGATGTGCCGCTTTTGCTTTGGAGAAGCTATGACTGACTCTTTCAATATTGCTGTATCTGCAGCGGATGCTGTTGCTGATACTGACTTTCTGATTGCTTTGCCAAAAGCAGAATTACACCTGCATCTGGAAGGTTCACTGGAACCGGAACTGATGTTTAAACTGGCGGAACGCAACAATATTGCTTTGCCTTATGCCAGCGTTGAAGAAGTAAAAAAAGCCTACGACTTTACCAATCTGCAGTCCTTCCTCGATATTTACTATCAATGCGCCGGTGTGCTGATTCACGAACAGGATTTTTATGATTTAACCTGGGCGTATCTGCAGCAGTGTCATGCCGAAGGTGTTGTTCACGTTGAACCTTTCTTTGACCCGCAGACGCACACGGATCGTGGCATTGATATTGGCGTCGTGATTAATGGTATTACCCGGGCATTGCAGGACGGCGAAGAAAAACTGGGTATCAGCTACGGTCTGATTCTGTGTTTCCTGCGTCATTTATCCGAAGACGAAGCCTTTGAAACCCTGAATCGCGCAGAGCCTTATATTAAACACTTTATTGGTGTCGGGCTGGATTCTTCCGAAGTGGGTAACCCACCGGAAAAATTCTCCGAAGTATTCGCCGAAGCCAAACGCATGGGGCTCAAACGCGTTGCGCACGCTGGCGAAGAAGGTCCGGTGTCTTATATCGAAGGTGCACTGGATTACCTCGACGTGCAGCGTATCGACCACGGCGTACGCTGTACCGACAGTGAAGCCATGATGAATCGCCTGGCAGATGAGAAAATGCCGCTTACCGTTTGCCCGCTGTCGAATACCCGTCTGAAAGTGTATGAACACATGAGTGAGCACCCGATTCTTAAGCTGCTGGAACGCGGTTTATGCGTTACGGTAAATGCTGATGATCCGGCATTTTTTGGCGGCTATCTGTTAGCGAATTATCAGTCGCTGGCGGACAATCTGGGAATGACACGTCAGCAGGCAGCGCATCTTGCGGCTAACAGTCTGAATGCCAGTTTTGTCGGTGATGAGCAGAAAGCGGCATGGATGAAAAAACTTGCCGCGGCGTGTGCTGGCTGAAGGCAATCGTTAAATACAACAACTAAATACAACAACGAAAACGCACCAACACAAACGTATCAGAAAAGTCGGTAAATAAAAAACGCGCCGGGTCTGCTAAGACTCAGGCGCGTTTTTTTATCGATCATATTTGTTGAGCCGATGGCTTTTTACAGATCCTGAGTCAGATAAATCAGCATATCCGCCATCAACTGATTGGCGTCAGAGGCGTACAGATCAACGCCTTTTTTGATGGTGCCGTAATCCTGAATACCATCTGCGTTACCGGCATCGGCCAGATACGTATCGATCAGAAACAGAATATCCTGCGCAGTCATTTCCGGATGGCATTGGGTCCCCATAACGTTTTTTCCGATCTGGTACATCTGGTTTTTACAGGCGGCAGATGAGGCTAAACGGATGGCGCCGGGTGGCAGATCAAAGGTATCGAAATGCCATTCCATAATCGGGAAGGAGGGCGGGATATGAAATACGTCTGCGTCCTGATTTTCTGCCGTCAGTTCAAACCAGCCGATTTCCGGCTGTGGATTCTTACGGATTTCAGCCCCCAGACAAGAGGCAATCAGCTGACCGCCCAGACACAGCCCCAGCACTTTTTTGCCGGCGTCGATGGCTGAGCGGATAAAGGCTTTCTCATGGATCAGCCATGGGTACTTGTCTTCTTCATAGGCGCCCATGGGGCCGCCGCAGATCACCAACAGGTCAAAACTTTCCAGCGCGGGAAATTCATGCTCAGGCTGGAAAAGATACACATGCTTAACCTCAGCGTTCTGCTGTGCCAGCCAGGTTTCAACATAACCGGCGTCTTCGTAGTCTGTGTGCTGCAGGATAATGGCTTTCATAATGTTCTGGCTTTTACTTTTGGGATTTTGGGCTGTCCGGATGTCTGATCGCTCAGAAGCCGGGCCCGTCATGATTATAGATTACCGGCAGGCTAACGCGGACCGTCGCTGAAGGGTATATCCATTCAGGGGTAGGTGTTTGTTCGGGGCTTGTTTATGGGCCTGTTTTGTCAAGGGCTGGTGTTGCTAAGGATAGGTAATGTTAAGAACAGGTGATGTTTATGGACAGGTGCATACCAGAGACATCAGGGGTCGATGAGCGGATTTCTGTAGCATCTGCCGGTCAGGTGCTATAAATAGAGCTACTTTCCGTTTTGCATCTCAGTCAGGTAATTATGGCCTTCGATATCACTACTGCCATTAATATTATGAGTCTGTCTGCCGTGGCTGTATTCGCCGTTTCCGGTGCGCTGAATGCTGCCCGGCAGCGCATGGACATTCTCGGGTTTATGCTGATTGGCACGGTCACGGGTCTTGGTGGCGGTACGCTGCGCGATCTGGTGCTGGGGCATCTGCCGGTGTTCTGGGTGCGGGAGCCGATCTGGATCAGTATCTGCCTGATCGCTTCGGCAGTAACTTACTTTGTCACGCCGATGCTGGCGTCGTTGTCGCGGGCGCTGTTATGGATGGATGCAGTGGGGCTGGCGTTGTTCGCGGTGGCCGGTACGGAGGTGGCACTGAAGTTTGGTGCTACACCACTGATTGCGGTTTGTATGGGGGTGATGACGGCATCATTTGGCGGGATCGCCCGTGATGTTCTGTGCCGCAGCAGCCTGACGCTGATGAATGAAGAGCTCTATATTACGACAGCACTGGCCGGATCCGTGGTGTACCTGATTCTGCATGAGCTGGACATGGCAGCCAACGTTGATCTGCTGGGTGGCTTCTGCACGGCTTTTATCCTGCGGGCGCTGGCAATTAAATTCAAAATTAAACTGCCGAATATGTATAAGTAAGAACAATATTTATAAGTAAGAACAATGCGGCGGTGCAGTCCGCCGCGTTGCTTTTACCTTTGTTTTTCTTTTCTTTTTCTTTGTAAGCGCTCTCTGCGCTGACCTTTGCGCTTTATACCACAGCGCAGTAAAAGGCGGTTATTTACCGCCTTTCAGTACATGGTTAATGCGCGCCTGGGTTTCCGGGGTTTCCAGTAACTCAGCGAACAGCTGCATTTCCAGCTCAACGGCTTTGTTAACGCGTTCTTCGTGGCCTTCGGCTTTGCCCAGTTTTTTGATCGCACGGATCGAACCCTGAGAGTTTTTCAGCAGTTCACGGGCCGTCGCCATAGCGGTTTCCAGTGCTGCGCCGTCTTCTGTCATAGCCGTCAGCAGGCCCCATTTTTCCGCTTCTTCAGCGCTGAAGAAACGGCCGGTATAGAGCAGTTCATTCGCCCGTTTAGGGCCAATGGCTTCGGCCAGCAATACGGAGCACGCGCCTTCTGAGGTTACGCCGATTTTGGCAAAGGGCAGGCTGTAGCGGATGCTTTTACCGGCGTAGGCGATGTCAGCGTGCAGCAGCATGTTGGCGCCAATACCGATGGCAACGCCTTCCTGAGCGATGATCAGGGGTTTGCTCAGTTTCGCCAGCGCAGCAAAGATGCCGCCAACGCGTTTTTTCAGTTCACGGATATCGCTTGGTGGCAGCAGGTCGGCAAGGTCGTTACCGGCGGTGAAGCGGCCTTCAGCACCTGTCATAACCACGACTTTCACATCATCATTCTGATCACTGCTGTTGAGTGCGTCGATGATGTCGTCGTAAGTCTGAATACGGATGGCATTGAGCACTTTCGGACGGTTGATGGTGATGATGGCGATGCCGTCTTCGATGGCGTATTGAATATCCTGATACATGGGTGGGTCTCTTTTTTAATATCGTTCTGAATCCTGAGCTGTCGGATAATGGCAAACCCAGAGCAACAGAGCAATGATCAAAGCTCACAAGTCTGTGCTTAATGATTAATTTGTGTACAGAACGGCTGCCCTGGCTGTAACCGCTCAGTCGAGCTGCAGCAGACGTGGCAGCAACATAAAGAGAATGCCCAGCACCACCAGCGCGGTGAGGGATGAGACAAAGTAGGGATAAACGATCAGCGCCAGACCGGCGTAAAAAGCGACTTTGTGCTTCTGCCGCCGGCCATACACCATATAGCCCATGCCGATGGAGCTGAACAACAACCCGACATAAAGCAGTGTGGCATCAGTGCTCATCGTTGGGTGATGCCTGTTGCAGTCCGTTCTGCAATGCCTGTTGGTGCTCGTTTTCCAGCTCTTCGGTTTCGACCGCAGAAAAATGGGCCAGCAGTTCTGCCAGTGTGTTGGTCGCTGGGCCGCTCATATCACCATGGGCCTTCACCAGATACAGGTCGGCATAACGGGCAGCTTCTACCGCCATGGGCAGTTGTGTCAGCGTGCCGTTGATGAGTTCTTTGTGCACGATGTGCTCAGGCACCCAGGCATAGGCCAGTCCGCGACGGATAATATTCAGACTGGTGCTGAAATGAGTAACGGTCCAGCGCTGGTGGGCGCCAAGCCAACCAGAATCTTCCCGGGCTTTCTTGCTGGAATCACGCAGCACCACCTGGCGGTGCTGAGTCAGGTCATCGTAGGTGACGCCACGGCCAAGATGCTGCAGAGGATGATCGGCACTGGAAACCGGCACGAATTTGGCGCGGAAGATATGTTCGCCATTGTAGCCGGCGGGCACTCTTGGGGTGACCAGCAGATCAATGGTGCCTTCCGCCAGCATTTCGTTACCGCCACTGAGCACGAATTCTTCCAGCTCTACACGGGTATTGGGGTACTGATCGGAAAAGCGTTGCAGCACGCTAAACAGCTGTTCGTAGGGATACACCATATCCAGTGCCAGATGCACCATGGGTTCTACGCCACTGCTCAGTGAGTCTGCGACTTTATCGAGGTTTTCTGCCTGATCCAGCAGCTGGTCGGCCCGTTGCAGCAGAATCTTGCCGTGATCGGTGAGCACCGCCTTACGGCCTTCCACTTCCAGCAACTGTACACCCAGCTGCTCCTGCAGCTTGTGTACGCCATAGCTGATGGTGGACTGGCTCTTATGGATGGCATCGGCAGCCTGGGCGTACCCACCGTATTCGACCACGGCTTTGAACATCCGCCACTGCTCCAGAGTTGTTTTCATCGTTACCTCTGCCTGCGCTTGAACTGTCTGGCTTTTGAACCGTCTGGCGTGAAACTTTTGCCTTTGAGCCTGCGGCGTACAGGGCCGCTCAGCAGGACATCTGTCGGTTCGTAAAAATCGAATACTTGCCACGAAATTATGAACTTTTATATCGACCATGGCGAATTAAAATTCGACATCTAAATTAATCTGGAGCAAGACCATGAATGCTTTTGACGCACTGACCAGCCGTACCTCGATTAACTTTTATGATACTGAGAAAGCGGTATCCAAAGAGGATCTGCTGGAAATCCTGAACTATGCCCAGGAAGCGCCAACCGCGTACAACATTCAGCACACCCGTTACATGGTGGTGACTGACGCGGCGGCGAAAGAAACGTTAAAAGAAATCGCCTTTGGTCAGCAGAAAGTGGTCGATGCACCTGCTGTTGTTCTGATTCTGGCTGACACTCTGGGTCACCGTAAAATGCCGGAAATCGCCAAACGCGGTGTTGATGCCGGTGTTTTCCCACAGCAGGCTGCTGATTACATGGTGAACGCTGTGGACACCAACTACGAAGGTAACGCGGCGAAGTCACACGACGAAGCACTGCGCTCCGCCAGCATGGCCACCATGAACCTGATGACCGCAGCCACCGCCAAAGGTCTGGCCAGCGGCCCTATGATTGGTTTTGATGCTGCCAAGCTGAAAGAAGTGTTCAACATTGGTGAGCAGTACGACATCGCCATGATGGTGTGTGTGGGCTACGCCCGTGAAGGCAACTGGGCACGTAAGCCACGTCTGCAGGCGGAAGAAGTCACCGTTCTCGACGCACGTCCTGGTCAGACTCACGACTTCAGCTGAGCCTGAATAGTATCAGCGGACGTGCTGTCAGCGTCCGCGCAGCAGCTTCTGAACCGCGCGCCAGCGGTTCACCAGCAATGCTGCAAAAATCAGTGAGCAGCCGGCCAGCTGGCTGGTGGACAGGGTTTCACCAAACCAGATAAAGGCCAGCACTGTGGTCCAGACAGGTTCGAGAATCATGATCACTGCCGCATGGCTGGGGGATGTCAGGCCCTGAGCATAAGTCTGCAGCAGAAACCGAACGGACGTTCCTATGGTCAGGCTGAGAATCAGCCATAACCACATGGTGGGCGTGATGGTATCCGGCCAGTCTTCTGTCAGGGCTGACAACAGCAGGCAGAACATACCAACGACCAGCAGTTGAATAGCACTCAGTGCCAGCGCTGAAATCCGTGCAGCAGCGCGGCCATTCAGAATAAAAGTAAACGACAGCAGTACAGCGGCGCCGAGGAAGTACCACTGCCCCGGATCCGGGGTAAAGCCGTTGCGCAGCGATAGCAGGGCCAGACCGGCGATGGCCAGCGGCAGGGCAAGCCAGAATACCCGGGCCGGAATTTCGCGATACATAAAGAAGCTGAGCAGGGGCACCAGCACCACTGCCAGACTGGTAATAAAGGCACCTTCAGCCAGGCTGTGGGCGTTGAACAGACCCAGAATCCAGAACGACATGGCGGCGCCAAAGACCAGTCCGACGATGGCTGACACCCGCCACTCAGCTGCCTTTAACTGCAGCAGGGCACGGTGGCCGGGAAACACCAGAATCAGTCCGGCCAGCAGGAAGCGGCTGCCAAGAAACAGCAGCGGCTGAAATTCCGTCAGTGCCTGTTTTGAAAAGGCCCAGCCAAACGCCGCCAGTACGGTTACCCCTACCAACAGAATATCGGCTTTCAGTGAATGGCCGGGGGCTGTGGCGGTGGCTGAAAGAGCGGTTTGTTGGTCGGGTGCTGACACAGAATATCCGTAGCTGGCTTAAGAGCGCGGAGTATTTCACAGGCGCGATCTTTAGTCTTGCCCTGTAATGATGAAATTTATTAACAGAATCTTGTCTGAATACGGCAGAGGCTGACGCCTGCTGACAGACACAACAGACATCGGAGCTGAGTATGATAACCTTACGGGCGGCCTGTGAACGGGGCCGGGCACATTTTGGCTGGTTGCGCAGTGCGCATACCTTTTCCTTTGGCGAGTACTATGATCCGCGCTACACCGGCTTTTCTGCTCTGCGTGTGATCAATGACGACCGTGTGGAACCGGGGACCGGATTTTCCACCCATGGTCACCGCAACATGGAAATCATCAGCTATGTGCTGGAAGGGCAGATCGCCCACAAAGACTCAACCGGTGGTGAGGAAATTCTGCCGGCCGGGGAATTTCAGCTGATGTCAGCGGGCAGTGGCATCCGCCACAGCGAGTACAATCCGTCGGCCAGTGAAGGCCTGCATTTTCTGCAGATCTGGATTCAGCCGAACGAAAAAGAAACCACGCCGGGTTATCAGCAGAAGTCGTTTGCTTATGAGCAGGCGGTACAGCCGGTGGTAACTGCGGACGGCCGTGACGGTACCCTGAAAATCCGTCAGGACGCTGAGCTCGCTCATGTACGGTTAAATGCGGAAGCCGTGGAGCATCCGCTTGATCCGCAGCGCCATTATTACCTGCATGTTGTGCAGGGGCCGCTGATTCTGAACATCGACCCATCGGTGGATGCCGATGCGTCGCATCTGATTCTGGAAGAGGGCGATGGCGTGGCACTGGTCGATGAAGCTCAGCTTAAGCTTTTGGCAGATAATAAAGCCGAAGCGCTGTTATTCGATCTGCCGGGAGAAAAATTCCCGGTCAGCTAACCCACGTAAAAAGATAAAAGGTAATTTGTGGATCTGACGTTTGTTGCAATCACCGTGATCGGAGTACTGATCACTGGCATTTCAAAATCCGGTTTCGGTGGTGGCATTGGCGTCGTAGCGGTCCCCATGATGGCGCCTTTTATCGGCGGTGAGCAGGCCATCGGTATTCTGTTGCCGATTCTGCTGCTGATGGACGTGCTGACCATCCGTATTTACCGCCACTATTTCACCTGGAAATTACTCAAGCCCGTCGTGCCCGGCATTATTGTCGGCATTTTTGCCGGCGCTGCGCTGTTAGGTGTGGTCAGCGAGCGCGGCGTGCAGGCCATTATTGGTCTGATGGGTATCTGGGTGCTGGCTCAGCGCCGCTGGCCAGTGCTGGGTGGGGCGGGCAAACAGGGCAGCAGCAGTGGCCCGTTGAAAGCGCACTTTCTCGGTACCATGGGCGGTGTTGGCAGTGTGCTGGCTCATGCCGGTGCGGCACCGATGCAGGCTCATTATCTGACCCTGAACGTCAGCAAAGATGTGTATCTGGCGCAGATGGCAGTGGCCTTCGGCCTGATGAACGCGGTCAAGCTGATCCCTTATGCCTACCTGGGCTTACTGAACCCTGAAATCGGTACGCTGACCTTAATGCTGATCCCGCTGGCTTTCGTTGGTACCTGGCTGGGGCGCTGGCTGTCTAAGCGCGTCGACAGTGCGGTGTTCTTCCGCATTATGATGGTGTTACTGGCGGTAAACTCGGTGTACCTGCTTGGGCGGGCAGTGGCAGGCTGACCTGCCACATTCACACCTGTTCAGTCTGGCCCTGATTCAGTCGAGGCTGATCTCAACCATCAGGTCGTTGGAGATGGCTTCCAGTGCATCCGCCACTTTGCTGGTGTCGAAGTCTTTCGCCACGCGCAGCACAGCTTCGGCTTTAAACAGAGGTACGGCGGACATCTCAGCCGGTGCGCAGTCGGTGGTCAGCTCCAGCACGTTGACATTCATAGCCGCCAGCGCCTGAGACACTTCACGTACGATGCCCGGGCGGTCATTGCCTACCAGACTCAGCGTCAGTTCAATGCATTGGCTGTCATCGCTCACGGCACCACTTTCTGCGGTTACCTGAATGCCCTGGCTGCTCAGTGCGCTGAGCGCAGCGATCAGGTCCGCTGACTGCGCGGCGTCCACGCTGATCAGCACGATACCGGCAAACTTGCCTGCCATATGCGCCATGCGGCTTTCCAGCCAGTTGCCACCGTGTTGGGCAACCACTTTAGACACCTGTTCCACAATGCCGGTTTTATCGTCGGCAATAACGGTCAGCACCAGAGATTCGGCCATAACATCTTCCTGTTGTTTGTTCTGAGTTATCGTGTTCTGTCGTGTTGTGCCCTGATTTAACGGCTTTCCGCGGCGTTCGGCAACCTTTCTCCGGCATGATATTGCTTCAAGGTTGGGCTATGGCCTGGCTTAGCGTAGAATAGCGGCCTTTGCGCTCCGGGCACTCGTCCGGGGCAGGACCAGGCTCTGACGAATAACAGGAGACATGATCTTGAAACCGGTAAAAGTAGGTATCTGTGGTTTAGGTACAGTCGGCGGTGGCACCTTCAACGTGCTGACCTCCAATGCGCAAAATATTGCACGCCGGGCAGGTCGTGAGATTATCGTTGCGCAGATCGCTGCGCGTCATACCAACCCAGCCTGTGACACCACGGGTGTGGACGTAACAGATGATGTCTTTGCTGTAGCGAAGAATCCTGAAATCGATGTAGTGGTTGAGCTGATCGGTGGCTACGACGTGGCCAAAGAGCTGGTAATGACCGCTATCGAAAACGGCAAGCACGTTGTGACTGCCAACAAAGCATTGATCGCGGTACACGGCGAAGAAATCTTTGCCGCAGCAGAAGCCAAAGGCGTGTCTGTGATGTATGAAGCGGCGGTTGCTGGTGGTATTCCGATCATCAAAGCGCTGCGTGAAGGTCTGGCGGCCAACCGCATTAACTGGCTGGCGGGTATCATCAACGGTACCGGTAACTTTATTCTGACCGAAATGCGCGACAAAGGCCGTGACTTTGCCGATGTGCTGAAAGAAGCACAGGAGCTGGGTTACGCAGAAGCCGATCCGACATTCGACGTGGAAGGTATCGACGCCGCGCACAAGCTGACCATTCTGGCCTCCATCGCTTACGGTATTCCGCTGCAGTTTGAGCGTTGCTACACCGAAGGCATCAGCACCATCACCCGCGAAGATGTTGAATACGCTGAAGAGCTGGGTTACCGCATCAAGCACCTGGGCGTCAGCAATCAGACCGAACGTGGTATTGATCTGCGTGTACACCCGACCCTGATTCCGGAGACCCGTCCGATTGCCAAAGTCGACGGCGTACTGAATGCTGTGATGGTCAACGGTAACGCCGTTGGCGATACCCTGTACGTCGGCGCAGGTGCCGGTGCAGGCCCGACAGCTTCTGCTGTGGTCGCTGATATCGTTGATCTGGCACGCACTCTGGAAGCCGGTTCCGGTGCTCAGGTAAATCACCTGGCGTACAACGTGATTGAGCCGGTTCAGGTACTGCCAATCGAAGAAATCGAAACCGCTTACTACCTGCGTATTCAGGTTCAGGACAAAGCCGGTGTACTGGCATCCGTTGCCAGCATTCTGAGCGAGCGTGGCATCAATATCGAAGCCATCATCCAGAAAGAACCAAAAGAAGAGCAGGCACTGGCGCAGATCATTATTCTGACTCACCGCGTGATCGAGAAGAAAATGAACGATGCCATCAGCGCCATTGAAAACCTCGACAGCACCGTGGGCCATGTGACCCGCATCCGTGCAGAGTATCTCGACTGAGTCAGATGCTTTTTTGTTGAGTATAAAAAACGGAGCCTGAGTGCTCCGTTTTTTTTGCCTATAAGGTTGGAATGATGTCAGTGGTTGGTGGCGGCTGAGAGTTGTCGGATAATTCCGCTTATTGGTATCGATAAAACAGAGACCATAAAATACAGAGCCGCCAATATGGCCATGCCCCCAACATCCGGTTACTGTCACCTTTTGTGCGATAAGGCTATACAAAGGTGCCATTGGCCTCCTGCGGGTTGATTGCAGCGTTAGCTGTGCGCGTAGTTGTTTTTTATTAAAACGTTCCTCGGATAGGATAGTTGTTTTCCGGGTTACGGATCCATTGAATACCTGAGACAAGTTCAGGTAAGCCTGGTCTTACAAATGGATTATTTGATATATCTACTATCTGGATATCGCCGTCCTGGTTGATAACAAACAAACCCGGTTCAGAAAAATTGTGATTTGTTTCTTCCTTGGACCGGGGGGTGGAAATATACAACCCCAACTCTCGCATTTGTTCCTCAGTTAACCCATATGCAATAGGAAAGCTCACATTTAGCTTTTCCATATGGTCTGTTAGTTGTTCTTTGCTGTCGCCTGATACAGCTATGACATCAACCCCCGAGTCATGCAGAGCCTGGATGTGATGTTCTAATTCATTAAGGTATTTTGTACACAGCGGGCAGTGTCTTCCCCGATATACGATCACAAGTTTCCAATCTTTGTCGTTGTCTGGTTGTGAAATTATTACTTTTTCACCATTTAACAGCGTGGCATGAACTTGGGGGAATCGAGTGCCGGCATGTAGTTTTTTTGTATACATAATTGCTCCTAAAAATTTCTGTTAATGTGATCTTCAAAACGCTTGAAGTCGTTTTCTATCGACGAATTTTTCATTACGTCAAAGCAGGCGAATGTTTTCAGTGCATCCATAGCAAAAAAACGAAAATTCATATGCATTGGTAGTATCAGGTCATCCACGCTTTTTCCTTGAAATAAATATTCGCTACTATTATTAAAGGCTTCCTCAGGGGCGTTGAATGTAAGTGAGATCATGTATTTTTTTTCATTCAAAGTGCCTCCGGAGCCATAGTTGCTTCGCGGTTTCTCTCTGGTTCGCCCGTCGCCATTACATAAAGTACCGTCCATACCCGCGGTATAGACCTCATCCATGTATTTTTTAAATGTCCACGGAAAACCCATCCAGTTTATGGGTGATTGAACAAAAATAATGTCTGCCCATTGATGGTTTTTCAGCTCTTCTTCAATATTCCAGCCATTGTCTGTCTCGACTACCTTTACGGTGTGTCCTTTCGCTTCTAATAACTTGCTAGCCAGAGCTACGAGAGAACTGTTTAGTTTTCCTTCAGAAAATGGGTATTGGTGGTGTGCATTAATAATTAATACGTTGCTCATGTTTTGGCTGTTTCCTATAGCTTCTTGAAAGTAGAGGCATAATCCGATTTGAAGGTGTAATATAGTTACCTTGAGTATAAAAACAACTAGTATACTTTTAGTAACCTACAGGTAAGACGGATGACAAAGATGGAAAGTATTGTAAAAACTGACAGTAAAGGGCGAAAAATCGCGCTGAATGCCTGCACAGAGCCGTGCGCCATCGAGCGGGGAATGAGACTGATTGGTGGCAAATGGACGGGGTCTATCATTTATCACCTGAAGGATTCCCCGGTTCGCTTTAATGATCTGGGTCGAATGCTCGGTGGCGCGAGCAAGAAGATGATTGATCAACGTTTAAAAGAGTTGGAAGTTAACGGCATGGTAATACGCAAGGTTATTAATGACCGTCCGATAGCGGTTACCTATGAATTAACCGATTTTGGGCGAAGTGCACTAAAAATTCTTGAAGAATTAAGAATCTGGTCTGAAGCGAATGACATAAAATCGTAGTTCGAAAAAATGGTTTTGAGTAAGCTTGAATAGAATTAACGTGTAGTAGTTCAGACCCAATCTGACAGTCGCCCGTTTTAACTTGGTGCCTGTCAGGTTACATCTGGGTTAAATTCTTTTCTGCCCAGATACGTTTT
>MDSZ01024320.1_pt1 | contig 25722 bp, 21 predicted proteins | sample 811201 | NCBI WGS metagenome assembly MDSZ01 (sample SAMN05326647, study PRJNA326480) | marine metagenome | isolation source: seawater | place: Indian Ocean: North | collected 2010 | reverse complement strand
TTATGTCGTCTAATTCTAAATCTAGGTTATTTATTTGTATATTAGGGTAAGGAAAAGAGTTAAATTTAATATTAGTGAGTTCTTTTGCTTTTAAATTATAACTTGTAAGTAAATAATTTTTTAAAATTTCCTCCCTTTTTTTATAATCAAAAAAATTTGGTAAAGTTAAAAATAAAATAAAAAAAAATAAAAATATTGCAAAAATATACCTTAAAAAAAAAACAAATTTGAAAAATCTTGAATATTTAATGTGAATATTTTTGTAAATTTTATTTATCATTTTTTATATTTTTACAATTGGTATATAAATAAAATTCTGTCATATGAATAGCATAGATAAGATAATTCAAAATTTAAACAAAGAACAAAAAGAAGCAGTTCTTAGCACTGAGGGTCCAAACTTAATTGTAGCTGGTGCTGGATCTGGAAAAACAAGAGTTTTAACAACAAGGCTGATTCATATAATTAATGAGAAAAAGGCTTGGCCTAATCAGGTACTATGCGTGACCTTTACAAACAAAGCAGCAAAAGAGATGCAAAGTAGAGTAATGCAACATATTAAAGGAGGGTCTAATTCAATCCCATGGCTAGGCACGTTTCACTCTATAAGTGTCAAATTTCTGAGACGACATGCAGAGGCCTTAGGATACAGAAGCAACTTTACAATTCTTGATACCGATGATCAAAAAAAATTGATAAGAAATATTGTAAAAGCTGAGGACTTAGATGCTAAGAAATTTTCTCCACAGTTAATAATGCATCATATAGACCAATGGAAAAATAAAGGTTTGTTACCAAAGGATATTAAAATTCAAAAAAATAATTCTATTTTAAAATCAATTCTTAAAGTTTATGAAATTTATCAAATTAAAACAAAGGATTTAAATGCATTTGATTTTGGTGATTTAATTTTATTTTGTGTAAAACTGTTTGAAGAACATGAAGATATAAAAAAGATTTACCAGAACAATTTTAGGTACATACTTGTAGATGAGTTCCAAGATACTAATTTTATACAGAATAAATGGCTGAATTTATTAGTAAATGAGAAAAAAAATATTTGCTGCGTAGGTGATGATGATCAGTCCATTTATAGCTGGAGAGGTGCCGAGATAAAGAATTTCCTGACCTTTGATAAAATTTACAAAAATTGTAAAGTATTTAAATTAGAACAAAATTATAGGTCTACTAAAAATATTCTAGAAACTGCATCTACTCTTATTTCCCATAATAATAATAGAGTTGGAAAAAAGTTATGGGCGTCAAATACTGAGGGAGAATTAGTAAAATTGAACTGCTACAAAACAGGAAAGGAGGAAGCGCAAGGAGTTAGTGACATTATTGAACAGTATTTAAAAAAAAAATACTCACTTAATGATGTTTGTATTTTGGTAAGAGCGATTTATCAAACAAGGGAATTCGAGGAAAGATTTTTACAAATTGGAATTGGTTACAGAGTATTAGGTGGAACAAAATTCTATGAGAGAGCTGAAATTAAAGATGCTATTTCGTATCTAAGGATTATAAATCAAAAATTTGATGATTTAGCCTTAGAAAGAGTCATTGGAGCACCCAAAAGAGGAGTTGGAGAAAGCACAATAAACCAAATTTATAAATTCGGTAAAAAAAATAATCTATGTCTAGAGGACTCTATAATAGCGATTATACAAAAAGATGAATTTAAACCCAAAATTAAAACAGCATTAAATCAATTAATCAAAATGATATTTAAATGGCGGAAGGATGCAAAAATTATGAAACATTTTGATTTATTAAAAATAATTTTAGATGAATCTGGTTATTCCTCTATGTTGAAAAACAAAAAAGATTTAGAGAATGAAAATAGATTAGAAAATCTAAAGGAGTTAATAAGAGCAATGCAAGAATATGATAATCTTCAGAGTTTTCTTGAACACGTTGCTTTAGCGACTTCTATCGATCAAGAGTGGGAAGGTGCAAAAGTTAATCTAATGACTATTCATGCGGCAAAAGGGCTAGAGTTTGATGCTGTATTTTTACCTGGGTGGGAAGAGGGATTGTTTCCACATCAAAAATCTCTCGAGGAGAAAGGTGATTTTGCATTAGAGGAAGAAAGACGATTAGCTTATGTAGGATTAACAAGGGCAAAAAAGGAGGCTTATTTATCTTTTGCTTTAAAGCGCGCATATCATGGTGATTGGATGGACACCCTGCCTTCTAGATTTATTAATGAAATTCCTGAAAATACAGTTGAAAAAAATGAGATTGATATAAATAAAACTCAAGATGATTTCGAATTTAATCAAGATAATTTTATTGAATTTGATGAAGAGTATCGAAGTCCAGGTTGGAATAGATATAAAAAAAATAAAGTTCTTAAATGGAAAAAATAAATAAATTAAAAAGACTTATTAAAAAAAAAAATATTGATGGATATATCATTCCAAAAAATGATGAATATTTTTGTGAATATATTCCTTATTATAATGATAGATTAAAATACATATCAAAATTTACTGGTTCGTTTGGTTTTGCTTTAATCCTTAAAAATAAAAGTTTTTTGTTTATAGATGGAAGATACTCTCTGCAGGCTAAAATACAAAGTGGTAAATATTTTCAAATAAAAACTTTTCCCAATCTTCTTCCAAGAAACGTATTAAAAAGTAGAAATTTAAAAATTGGTTTTGACCCTAAACTTTTTAATAAAAGAACATTAGCTTTTCTATTTCGAAATACTAAGTGTAAATTAAAACCAATTAGACAAAATTTAATTGACGAAATCTGGAAAAGAAATAAAAAATTTAAAGTAAAAAAGATCTACATCTTACCAAAACAAGTAGTTGGACAATCTGCTGAAGTAAAAATTAATAAAGTAGTCTCAAAATTAAAAAAGGTGAAAGCCGACTATCATTTTATTTCTTCTAGTGAGAATAATTCTTGGCTTCTTAACATAAGGGGAAAAGATGCAGCTTATACACCAATTATAAATTGTTTTAGTTTAGTTGATGTACATAAAAATATTAAATTTTTTTGTGATTTAAGAAAGATACCAATTTTTTTTAAGAGAAAATTTAAAAAAATCGAATTTGTTGACATCAAATTTGCTGATTTTATCTTGTCAAAAATAAACAAAAAGAAATTTATTATAGATAATAATACTTGCTCTATTCATTTTGAAAATATAATAACAAAAAACAATAAGATTTTAAATCAACCAGATCCAATTTATAATTTTAAATCCATTAAATCAAAAAATGAAATTAATAATATGAGTAAAGCTCATATATACGACGGAGTTGCTCTTACCAAGTATTTGATATGGTTAAAAAATAACTATCAAAAGAGAAAAATTACTGAAATAAGTGCTGAAAAAAAATTATTAAGCTTTAGAAAAAAAAATAAAACATTTAAATTTTCTAGTTTCCCAACTATTTCAGGTTCTGGTCCAAATGGAGCGATTATTCATTACAAAGCAGAGGAAGATAGTAATAGAAAATTAAAAAAAGGAGACATTTACTTAGTTGACTCTGGTGGCCAATATGAATTTGGAACTACTGACGTGACGAGAACTATCGCATTAGGTAACGCAAAAAAAAGAGTTAAAAATATTTTTACCAGAGTTCTCAAGGGTCACATTGCAGTAACTAATTTCAATTTAACAAAAAGAACAGCTGGTTCAAAAATTGATGTTGCGGCCAGAAAGTATTTAAAAGAAATTAATTTAGACTATGCTCATGGTACCGGACACGGCGTAGGTTATTTTCTTAACGTTCATGAGGGACCGCAGTCAATATCTAAAAATAATAAAGTATTTTTCAAAGAGGGAATGGTAGTCTCTAATGAACCAGGGTATTACGAAAAGGATAACTTTGGTATAAGAATCGAAAATTTAATTTATGTTAAAAGAAAAAAAAATCGAATTAAATTTGAAAATTTAACCTTTGCTCCAATAGACAAGAGTTTAATCGATCAAAGTATATTATCTACAAAAGAGAAAAAATGGATAAATTCATATCACCAAGAAGTTTACTTTAAACTTCGAAACTATATGAATAAAAAAGAGGTTAAAGAGTTGGAACAAGCTTGTTCAGCTATTTAAGATTTTATTCCATTCTTTTTCAGTTATAACTTTAATATTTAATTCCTTAGCTTGATTTATCTTTTTTAAAGTGGGTTTATTATCACCTACTACTAAATAGTCTAATTTTTTTGAAACTGATCCTAATACCTTTCCGCCATTACTTTCAGCAATTGATTTTGCTTCTGATCTACTCATCTCTTTAAAACCACCAGTAAACATAATCTTTTTATTTGAAAATTTACCTTTATCAAAGTTAATTATGAATTCATTAATACTCAATTGATTAATTAGGTTTTTAATTATTTTTAGGTTTTTACTATTCGAGAAGAAGTTATCAATTGAATTTATTTGGGTTTCTCCTATTCCATCTAATTCTACTAAACTATTTAAAATGTTTTTTCTTTCTTTTGAGTCGAATATTCTGGAAAATTCCTTAATAGAGGTAAAAAAAGCTGCTAAAATTTTTGCATTTTCCTGCCCGATATGCCTAACACCAATAGAATAAATAAATCTATCTAAATTTATATTTTTAGATTTACTAATAGCTTTTTTTAGATTATCGATTGAAAGTTCTCCCCAGCCCTCCAACTTTGTAATCTTATTATAATCAATTTTAAATATATCAGCTGGCTCACTAATAATTTTTAAGTCCCAAAACTGGTCTATAACTTTTTTTCCTAATCCATCTATATTAAAAGCATCCTTTGATACTAAGTGTTTTAATTTTTCTTTAGCAATATATTTGCAGTCATATCCTTTGATACATCTTCTGACTGCATCAAATTTCTTCGTATTTTTGCTTATCTCTTTTTTTGTAATTCCTCCACAAAGACATTTGGAGGGAAATATGAATTTTTTACTTTTTTTATCCCTTTTTGTGAGATCTACAGATACGACTTGCGGAATAACATCTCCAGCTCTTTGAATGAGAATTGAGTCTCCTATTCTTATATCTTTTCTTATTATTTCATCCTCATTGTGTAATGTAGCATTTGAAACCACTACTCCGCCAACTGTAACGGGTTCAACTCTTGCAACTGGAGTAATAGCGCCGGTTCTTCCAACCTGAATTGTAATATCTTTAACCCTCGTTACTGCTTTTTCTGCTGAAAATTTATATGCTGTAGCCCACCTCGGTGAGTTTGAGGTATTACCTAACCTTTCTTGTAATCTTAAATCATTAACCTTATAAACTAGTCCGTCTATATCGTAATCTAATGTGGCTCTCAAACTATCAATCTTTTTATGATTTTTTTCAATTTCATCAACACTATTAATTATTTTAGATAAAGGATTAACTTTAAAACCCCAATCCTTTATCTGCTTTAAAAATTCAGATTGCTTAGTAAAAATCATCGGTTCTATTGCACCAAAACCGTAAGCAAAATATTTCAGAGGAATTTTTGAAGTCTCTTTAGGATCTTTTTGCCTGAGAGATCCGCCTGCCGCATTTCTTGGATTGGCAAAATTATTTTTTATTTTTTGAAAATCTTTTTTACTTATATATATTTCGCACCTAACTTCCAATATTTTTGGTAATTGTTTTAAATTTAATTTTTTTGGAATTGATTGAATAGTTTTTAGATTATCTAAAATATCTTCTCCAATTTTTCCATCGCCCCTTGATAAACCTTTAGTTAAAATACCATTCTCGTAAATTAATGACGCGGATATTCCATCAATTTTTGGCTCAGAAAATAATTCTAAGTTTTTATTATTAAAATTTAAGAAATTATTTATCTTTTTAATAAAATCTTCCATGTCATTTCTGTCAAAAGAATTTGACAAAGATAACATTGGTCGCAAATGTTTAATTTTCTTAAATTTGTTAGTTGGTTTTGCCCCGACTATATCTCCTATCAAATTCAATTTTTTTAAATAGTCATAATCTTTTTCTAATTCAATTATTTCATTTTTTAAATGATCATATTCTTGATCTGAAATAATAGGTTCATCCTTATTAAAATAAAGTTGATTATGTTTTTTTAATTCTTTTACTTTTTTTTTAAAATTACTAATTATAGATTTATCAATCATTTAATCTTTTTTATAATTTTTTTAAATAAGCCTGTATTTTTCTTCTCATTTTTTTTGTTGTCTAATACATATTCTTTATTAATTATTTTATAAGACTGCTCAAACCATTCACTTGAGTTGTAATTATAACCCAGAATTTTTGCATATTTTTTTGCCTCATTTTCTAGGCCTAGATAATAATGTATTTCTACAAGTCTATGTAAAGCTTCTTCAATAAAAATTGTCTGATTGTAATCTTTTACTATTATTTTGAGTCTATTTATTGCAGGGATCCATTTTTTGACAGAAATATAATACTTCGCTACATAAAGCTCTTTTGCTGCAATCTGATTAATTATTAATTCTCTTTTAAATTTTAAATCTAGTGCATAATCATTATTTGGATATTGTTTTAGAAAAAAATCAATTTTTTCTTTTGTTTTGATTATTGGCTCTACATCTTTTTTTTCATCAGAGATTTGTTCAAAATATATTAATGCTTCTAAATAGTGAGCATAAATAATATTTTTATTTGCAGGGTATTTTTTTATAAAACTCTCTAAACCCTCCAACGCAAGAGAATACATATTAATTCCATAAAAACAATAACTAGACATAATAGATGCCTTTGCTGCATATTCTACAATTTCAAAATTTAATTCAGCCTCCGAAAATTTTTTTTGTGCAAAAAAGTAATCACCTTTTTCAAAAGCCTCATATCCTTCTTCGTATAATTTATAAGGATCTAATCTAGGTTTTGGTTCATATTTTACCTCTTGTTTTGAACAAGAAACCAATATCAAAAAAAATATAAGAAAAATTCTTACTGGCATCGTAAGATTAATAACAAATTTACTTGAAATGGTAAAATTTATTAACTTCTAAGCGTTAACTGCAATTCTTGTGAAATAACCTTTTTGTGAAACTCTATCTATTTCCTTGTCTTCTTTTTCAATTATTTTAAAATTTTGTTTATTTTTCTCCAATAATTCTCGCAAAAATAAATTTGATAGTTCATGTCCACCTTTAAAACATTTTACTGACCCTAAAATATTAAAACCAGATAGCGCAAAATCACCTACTAAATCTAGAATCTTGTGATTAACAAATTCCTTTTTGTTTCTCAGACCACCCTCATTTAAAATCTTATTTTCATCAACAACTATCGCGTTATCTAGTGAACCTCCTTTAGCATAACCATTGTTTTTTATTTTTTTAATATCTTCAAATAAACAAAAGGTTCTAGACTCTACAATATTTTGAAAATTGTCACTTGAAAAATTTATTTTATTTTTTTGCTTCCCGATTAATTCATTATCGTAGTCAAGTTCGAATTCTACTTCAAAAAACTCACTTGGTTCTAATGAGATTTTTCTACTCTTATCTTCATACTCAAATTTATTTAAAACTTGCAAATACTTAATTTTTTTATTTTGTTTTATAGTCTTAGCTTCATCTAAAATATTTATAAAATCTTTTGAAGATCCATCCAAAATCGGCACCTCCTCATTGTCGATTTCAATAGTTATATTATTGATTTTTGTTAAATATAATGCAGCTAGTAAATGTTCTACTGTTGAAACTTTTGTTCCACTATCATTTGATAATGTTGAACATAGAGTTGCTGATGTTACATTTTTATAATCAGCTTTGATTATATTATGTTTTTTTAAGTCAATCCTTTTAAACAAGATACCTTGATTCTCTTTTCCAGGGATCAGCCTTACTGTTGATGTTTTGCCGGAGTGAAGGCCAACACCTTTAAAAGTAACAATGTTTTTAGTAGTATTTTGATATACGTTATACATCGAGTTTTTATACTCAATGGAACACATTTAATTAAAACAACTAATGTTTCAAAAAATAACAAGTTAGTTGAATAAAAGATCGAAAAATCTTGTAATAAAAGACTTTTTTTCTTGAATTATCGGCACGGCTTCCCTTTTCCACCCATATTGAACGAAATTGCTTACATCTAAAAATAGTTCAGAGGCTTTTGGATCTTTTATAAAGGTAATTTGATGGCTATTATTTCGAGAAAAAAAATATCTATAATTTTTTTCAAAACACTTATAGTTTGATTTTTCTTCTATCTCTAAAAAGATAGGAATTTTTTTCTTTAAGAAGCTTTTTACATTAATATTTTTGAATAGCATGATTTCAGAAAGCTCTTCAATTCTTGCAGATCCAATTTCTAAGACCAATTTTTTTTTAATATTTCTGAAATTTTGATCTTTAAAATATTCTTTCTCAATATTTTGGCTGTCGAGATCCAAGTCTGATAAGCTTGTATTGTTTAAAAGTTTTTGAATAATCTCTTTTTTAAGACCTATTATTTTAGATATATCACTTTCTATTAAATGTGTTCCAAATTTAAAATTTTGAAAAAACTTTAAAGCGGAATGTTCAAAAAAAATCAATTGAGAAGTATCATCAAATATTTTTAATTTAAAGAATGTCTCTACATTGCTATGCTGTCTCATTAAATTGACGCCATCGATAAAACTTTTTGAAATAATCTTTTTAATTTTAAGGTTACAGTTACTAAAAATATTTTCATAATTTTTTAAATCATTTTTATTTATCAAAAGACATGACATTTCTTGAGAATAAAAATTTCCAAATAATCCAACTGGAAGATTATCTGTTTTTTTATTATCTAATGAATAGTTAGAATTGAAAATATGTACTATAGATTTTTTATTTTCAATTTCATTTATTTTCGATTTTAATGTATTAAGTAAATATGTAATATTTTCTTTGGAAAGCTGAGAACCATTGAGTTTTTTGTAACCAGAAAAATTAATAAAAGAGCAATTTAGTGTTCCAATAATTAAAATTACATCTTTAAAAATTAAATTGAATTTTTGTTCTATCTCAAAAATATTTTTTTTAACAATACTATTTACTAGATTAAAATCTGTTATTTTATTATCACTGATCCCTCTTAATGGCGTTGTGTTTAAGTGTAGAATTTTAAAATTATCTCTATCATTTTCAACAACAATAAAGGAGTAGTTTTTATTTTCTATTTCTATGAACAAAGTCGGCAGATTTTTACCCATAATCTACTTTAAGATAAGTTGCTCTTTAATTCTATAATCAAATAATTTAAATTTTTTAAAATCTTCTTTTTTCATTAAATTTAAAAAATTTTTCAGACTTTCCTCATAATTTTTTGGTGGCAACTTAACTATTTGTTCATTTTCTGTTACCAGATCCCATCTTTTTGTTTCAAAAAAATAAAATTTTTTAATTTCATTTACTGGAAAGTTTATATTTTTTAGATCTTGGTAAAATATTTTGAAATTATCTTTATCACCAAAAACAATCGGTAAATAATCAATTTCTCTTAATTCAAAGTAATCTATTGTGTCATTTTTATCAGTATAATAAAATTTTCTTTTTTTGTTTTGAAGAATTGCGATCGGTTTCTTCTCAAAAATTTTTACAAGTAGCTTATCTGGATAGATTTTTTTGACTTTAAGACTTTCAATTAAACTATTGTTTCCTAGATTTTCAGAGATTTGTTTATTGTTTAATAAAAAGATATTTTTTTCATACAGAAATGATAATTCATTTTTTACGTCAATTTTACTCAATATAATATTATTCTCGATAATGATTTCTTTGACCAAAAATTTATTACTTTTTAAGTTTTTTAAATTATAAGTGCTTAAGAGTAAAAGTAATAAAAATCCGATTAATATTCGTTTCTTCATCTGTTAATGCTGGCATCCAATAATATTTGTTCAACTAAGTTAGGAAAACTAATTCCACAATAATTTGCTATTTCAGGCACCAATGAAAGATTAGTCATTCCTGGTTGAGTGTTTATTTCTAAAATATAAAATTTATTTTTATAAAATTTAAAATCTGTTCTAGTTACCCCTTTGCAATCCAAAGCTCTATGAGTCTTTTTTGCAATTCTAAGAACCTCTCTATATTTGTTTCTTGTCAGCCTAGCTGGCATTATGTGCTTAGTTTTAGCTGCCTTAGTATACTTAGCTTTATAATCATAAAATAATCTTTTTGGAATTAATTCTATTGCACCTAAAGGATTTCCATTAATTACTGCTACTTGCACTTCTTGACCTCCTATATGCTGTTCAATCATTAATTTATCGTACGTTTTAAAAAGATTTTTAGTATTTGTCTTTAAAATTTTTAAATTTTTACAAATTTTTACACCTAGGCTTGAACCCTCGTTAATAGGTTTTATGACTAATGGAAATTTTAATTTATTCTTTATAATTAAATTTTTTAAGTTGTGACTAGTAAAATATTTTTTATTGATAGAAAAATAATTTGGTGTCAAAATTTTATAGCTTCTGAATATTTTTTTTGAAATCAACTTATCCATAGCATTATACGAACTAATTACTCCAGAATGAGTATAAGGAATTTTTAAGTATTCAAAAAAACTTTGAGCTATGCCATCTTCCCCGTCTTTTCCATGTAATGCGTTAAATATTGCATCTACTTTCATTCTGTCTATTTGGTTGAAATTTTTTTTTTTTGGATCAAACGAACTTACTGAATACTTCTTTTTCTTAAGTGCCTTCATACACGCTTTACCGCTTGCTAAACTAACCGTTCTCTCTCCAGAAGTGCCTCCTAATACGACCAAAATTTTTTTATATTTCTTTTTATTCACCTATAATTTTAATCTCAAGTTCAAGATTTACTCCAGTTTTATCATTTACTGTTTTTTTAACTCTATTTATTAATTTTTCAATGTCAGCTGACTTAGCTCCTCCCTCGTTAATAAAAAAGTTACAATGTTTTTTTGAAATCACCGCATCTCCCTCTTTAAAATCATCACATCCAGTTTCTTTAATTAATTGCCAAACTTTTTTCCCATTAACAATGTTTTTAAAAGTACTACCACATGTTTTAACTTGATTAGGTTGAGATAATTTCTTTTTCTCAATCATTTCTTTTTGCAATATTTCAATAGTCTTTTCTGCTTTTTGATTTCCTCTTAATTTTACTGAAGTGATAATTAATTGATCTGATAGACTGCTTCCTCTATAGAAAAAGTCTATTTCCTCTCGTTTTATTTCTTTTTCTTTACAATTAATTAAATCAATAACATTAATCGAAATTAAAACCTTAGAAATGTCATTTCCATAACATCCACTGTTCATTATGACTGCGCCACCTAAAGAGCCAGGGATACAAGAAAGGAATTCTAAATTACCTATACCATTCTCTTTAGCAAAATTTGAAACTTTTCTATCTAAAACTGCAGCGCCAGCTTCTATAACATTTTTACCTATTAATTTGACTTCGGAAAAACCTGAGCCTAATTTAATTACTACTCCTTTGACTCCATTGTCTCGGATAAGAGTGTTAGAGCCTGCACCAAGAACAGTAAGTTTTAATTTATCTTTTTTATTTTTTTTTAAAAACTCAATTAATTGATTTTTATTATTAGGTTTGAATAAGTATTCAGCTGGCCCACCCAAATTAAACCAACTGTAATTTGAAAGATTAACATTTTTTGAAATGTTATTGTTTAATCCAAGTATATTTTTTTGATCGAAACTCATAGTATACTTTTTAATTCCCTCATCCATTTTGATATTAAGCCAGCACCCATACCTATTATTATTTCATTATTTAATAAATTCTTTTTAAAATATTTTCCTATTTCATTTTGATTGTCTATTAAAATTACCTGAGTTTTAGACATATTTGATATTAATTTACCGAATTTCAACTTATTATAATTATTGTTTTTTTTTTCACCAGCAGCATATAAAGGACAAAGAAGAACTTGGTCAGAATTGTAAAAAGATTTAGCGAATTCTTTCTTTAAAGATAGAACTCTAGAATATCTATGGGGTTCAAAAACAGAGATTATTTTTCTATCCTTATATACATTTTTTACACCATCTAAGATTGATTTTATTTCAGTAGGATGGTGAGCGTAATCATCGTAAAAATCATTGGAATTCCTAGTAAATATTTTTGTCATCCTTCGTTGAACACCGGAAAATTTTTTTAATGATTTTTTTATTATGTTATAATCTACACCCAAATTCAAACACACTGTCACTGCAGCCGCTGCATTTAAAACATTATGCTTTCCCAATAATTTCAAATGAATGTTTTTTATTTTTTTTCTTTTTTTATTTATATCTTTAAAATCTAAATCGAAAATAGAATAGTCAATTTTATAGCGTATGTTTGATATTTGGTAATTAGCTTTTGAACTTTCTCCATATGTAAGAATATTTTTATTTTTTATTTTGCTAAAAATTTTCCTTATATTTTTGTTATCAATACAAAGTATTGATTTACCAGTTGGAGGTGTTTTTTCTATGAATTTGATAAAAGAATTTTCCAAATTTTTAAAATTTTTGTAGTAATCCATGTGTTCGTAATCAATATTAGTTACAATTGAGTAATTAATAGGTAATTTCAAAAAGCTACCATCTGACTCGTCAGCTTCTAAAATAGCCCAATTTCCTTTTCCCAGTTTTGCATTGCTTTTTAGTGAATTAATTACTCCACCATTTATAATTGTGGGATCTAATTTTTGATCAGACAAAATTTTTGCAACTAATGATGTTGTAGTGGTTTTACCATGTGAGCCAGTAATTATTATATTTTTTTTTAAAGAGACTGAGTCAGCAAGTACCTCTGCTCTGGAATAAATAGGTATTTTTTTTTTACGTGCGTACTTAATTTCACTATTATTATTTTTAATTGCTGAAGATCTAACTAATATAGTCGAACTTTTTACATTTTTTTTGAGTGGCCAATATAAACTTTTATGCCTGATTTTGAGCAACTTATCGTGTTCTTATTTTTGCTTTGATCACTGCCCTGAACTTTGAAACCCATATTATTCATAATTTGAGCTAAACCGCTCATACCTATACCGCCAATACCTACAAAGTGAATAATTTCTTTTTGTCCTAAATTAATTTTTTTCATTGATAATTTTTTCTAATATTTGATTGATATTGTTGTAGACATTTTTGTCAGAATATTGTCTTTGATTTAGTGAAATTTTATCTATCAAAGAACTATTATCATAAATTTCTTTAATTAAAGGATACAGTTTTTCATCGATATCTTTTTCCTCCAATAAAAAGGCGATTTTTTTTCTTTTATAATACTCAGCATTTTTAAGTTGATGGTTATCTGCAGATGAAGGAAGAGGAATTGAGATAAAAGGTATATTCGAGTTTGTGAGTTCTGCTAATATAGAAGATCCTGATCTCGTAATTGCTAAATTTACTTTTGAGAAATATTCAATCAAATTATTACTAAAATTAAAAGTTTCAAATTCAATTTTTGCTTTTGTGTAATATGAACTTAATTTTTCATTTTGATACGGTAAACAGTGTTGATAAATTTTAATTTGAATTCCATTATCAGAACAATCTTTAAATATTTTTGGAAGTTTTTCGGCAAAAACTTTTGCAGCTTGACTACCTCCAAGAACTAAGCAGGAAATTTGTTTATTTTTTTGATTTATATCGATTTTCTTTGAAAAATTTATTATCTCTTTATTTATTATATTTCCAGTTTTAAAAACTTTATATTCATATTTTTTCGGAATTCCTTCAAGTTCTTCAAAAGAAACAAGTATCTTATATGCAAATGGTATTAAATATTTATTAGCTTTTCCCACTACAAGATTATTTTCATAAACTATAAATTTAATTTTTAAAATAATTGCAGCGACACAAATAGGAAAAGAGGCATATCCTCCCATTCCAAAAATAATCGAAGGTCTATGAAAGGTCAAAAAAATTAGTGATCTCATTAAAGAGTACAAAATAAAGAAAAAAGAAAAAAAAAGAGTAATTATATTTTTTTTTATCAACGGTGAAGAAGGTAAAACAAAAATATTGAAGTTTTTATATTTGTTTAGATACCTATAACCTCTTTTATCTGATACTAGATCTACTTTAAAATTTTCATCGATTAAATGTTTAGCTAAATTGCAGCCTGGAAAAACATGGCCGCCGGTTCCACCTATTGCTACCAAAGCTTTTAGTTTTTTACTCATAAAGATAAGCTCTATTTTTTGTATAATTAAGAATTATGCCAGCTAGTATAGCGCTTCCAATCAGAGATGAACCGCCATAACTTAAAAACGGGAGTGTCATACCTGTTGTTGGAATTAAGCTAGTATTTACTCCGATGTGAATAAATGTTTGAAATATTAATAATGTTGAAAGACCGCAAAGAGAAACTTTTATTAGTTTATCTTCTTGTTTCACACAATTTTTAATTATCCTAAAAGAAATATATAAAAAAATAAAGATAATCATAGTAGAAATAATTGATCCAAATTCCTCAGAGATTATTGCAATTATATAATCAGTATGCGCCTCTGGAACTCTATCTTTTAAAATTCCTTCCCCCATACCTTGTCCTTTTAAACCTCCAAGTTTAATTGCATCCAAAGCTGAGGAAGACTGAAATTTATCTCCCTTACTCGGATCGATAAATGAAATTAATCGATTTATTACATAACCAAATTTTTCTGGCATCAAATATAAAAGTGAACTTAAAGAAAATAAAAAAACAGAAAAAAAACCTAAAATGTAAAGAAAACTCACACCAGAAATAAAAACTGTAGCAACCCAACTTCCGGTTAGCAATATAGATTGCCCTAGGTCCGGTTGATCAATAAGGAGGATAATTACTGAAGATAAAAGTAAAAAACTAAAAAGATATTTTACTTTGGGATTTTTCAATTTTTCAGAAGTTAAAATCTTTACAGTAGCTAAAATAAAAAAAGGTTTAAGTAATTCAATCGGTTGAAGTCTAAAAATTTGAAAATCTAGCCATCTTCTAGCTCCCTTTACTTCAACTCCAATCATAGGAACTAACGCTAACAAAATAAAAGAGGTTATAAATAAAGGAATTATAAATTTTTTTAAGAACTCAGTATCAATAATCGAAAAAAAAATCATTATTATTATTGCAACAAAGGTAAACATTAAATGTTTTGTAAAGAAAAAATAATAATCTTTATTAAGTCTTTCCCCGGCCAACGAAGAAGTAGATGAAAATGAAAAAAATAATCCAAGGAAAAATAAGATTAGAAAACAAAAAAAGATTCTTTTATCAATATTTCGCCAATAATTTACAAATAAAAACCTAAAGGAATTTTCTTGCATAATGTCTACTTAGTTTCTTAAATTCTTCTCCTCTTTTTTCAAAATTTAAAAATTGATCAAAAGAGGCCGCTGCTGGGCTTAATAATATGATATTATTTTTTTTTCCAAATAATCTTACGTCTTTACATATTCTAATGACTGAATTTTTCAAATTTTTAGAAATATGTATTGTTACTTTATTTTGTAATTGTTTCTTAAAAAAATTTATATTTTTTCCTATTAGGTAGCACCTAATAATATTATTTTTTAAATTACGAAGAATTATCTTATCTTTTTTTTTAGGAAGGCCACCAAGAATCCAAAAAATATTTTTTGAATTTTTTAAAGCAAACTTAGTGGCTTCAAACGAAGTCGCTTTTGAATCGTTAATAAATAAACATTTTTTTTTCTTAAGAAAAATTTCATATCTGTGAGGAAGTCCCCTAAAAGAATTAAGAGACTTAATAAATTTTTCATCATTTATTTTAAATATTCTTGATAAGGTAAAAACATTTGACATATTTTCATCATTAATGGGTAAACTTAAGTAAGAATTTTTTATTTGATGCTTAAATTTTTTGTATTTCTCAATACTTGGAACAATCAATTTACCCGACAAATTTCTATTTTTGAATTTTTTTGTGAGACTTTTGTTAATTAAAGAGTATTGTTTTTTTTTCTGATTTTTAAATATATTGAACTTAGCATTAACATAATTTTGCATATTTCCGTGCCAGTCTAAATGATCATTTGTGATATTTAACAAAATAGCATAATCAGGTTTAACAAATTTAGAATATTCTAACTGAAAAGAGGAAGCCTCAATTATTAAAATATGATTTTTTTTTAAATTAAGATTAAGAATTGGAGTGCCAATATTTCCACCAAATGATACCTTAAAGTTGTTTTTTTTTAGAACATGAGAAATTATCTTACACGTTGTTGATTTTCCGTTAGTCCCAGTCACAACAATACTTTTGAAAAAATTTTTTAATAAGAAAACTAAATCTATGTCTGTAATAATTTTTTGTTTGTATTTTATTAATACTTTTCTGTTTATTGATTTTTTTAAACTAACTCCTGGACTTAGAACTACATGATTAACCCTTTTTATTGCATGAGTAAGATTTAGTGGTCTTCTATTTTTAAATGACTTTTTATCTTTGTCATCCCAAACCTGATAATTTTTAATTTTATTTTTTTTAAAAAAATTTATTACCGATTTGCCAGTTAATCCTAATCCATAAACTAAAAAAGAAGACTGTTTTAAATCATTTACAGAAACCATTTACTATTACCTTAGTTTTAATGTCGCTAATCCTACTAAAGCTAGAATAATTGCAATAATCCAAAAACGAATTACAATTGTTGACTCTGCCCATCCTTTCTTTTCAAAGTGGTGGTGGATAGGGGCCATTTTAAATATTCTTCTTCCAGTAAGCTTAAAAGACACTACTTGAATAATTACAGAGACTGTTTCTAAAACAAATAGCCCTCCAATAATTGCTAACACAATCTCATGTTTGACAATAATTGCTATCGCAGCTAATGAGCCACCTAAGGAGAGTGAGCCTGTATCTCCCATAAAAATTTTTGCAGGTGGTGCATTGTACCATAGAAATCCAAGACAGGATCCAACTATCGAACCACAAAAAATTGAGAGTTCTCCAACATCTGGAATATATTGGATTTTAAGATATTCTGAAAAGATTGTATTTCCTACGACATAAGAGATAAGTGTAAAAGAAAGAGCGACTAACATTACAGGAACAGTTGCTAAACCATCTAGACCATCAGTTAAATTGACTGCGTTTGATGCTCCAATAATCACAAACAGTCCGAATGGAATGAAAAATAAACCCATATGCCAAATTAAATTTTTAAAAAAAGGAAAGTAAAGATCATACAAATATTCATGGTTTGAATATTTAATGAGAATAAATATAGCTATAGCACCTATAAGTAATTGACCCGTGAATTTATATCTTGATTTTAATCCACTTGAATTTTTATATTTAATTTTCAATATATCATCCAGAAGTCCTAAACCACCCAAACTTAAAGAAACAAATATTAATGTCCAAACATAAATATTTTTTAGATCTGCCCATAGTAAAGTACTAGAAATTATTCCAATAATAATAATTACTCCTCCCATCGTTGGAGTTCCTGATTTCTTAACTATATGGTCAATTGGGCCATCTTGTCTAATTGGACCAGTTATCATTTTTTTAGAAAAAATATTTATTAAGGGTCCACCAATTATAAAGACAATAACTAGTGAGGTCATTACTGAAAGCCCAGTTCTAAAAGTCAAATATTTAAATACATTTAAAAAAGAATATTGATCAATTAGAGAAGTAAAAAAATGAAATAACATTAATAACCTTTAATAATTTTTTTGCTTAAGTTGTTCAAACCGGTAGCATTAGATCCTTTAATCATTAAATAATCATTATTAGCTATAATGTTATTTAAAGTAAAATCTACATCTTCTTCTTGTTGAAATATATTCCCACGCTTATTTTTATTAATTTTTCTGAATGTTAATAAGGTTTTATTGCCTTTAATAAAGACTTTATCAATATCTGAATTGTTAATAACTTTTGATAAATCTTCATGTAACTTTTCAGACTTTTTTCCTAATTCGAGCATATCTCCAAGCAATAGATATTTTTTGAAATTTTCTTTTTTTATAGAATTAAAATTTTTAATTGCATTTTTTACTGACAATGGATTTGCATTATAACTTTCATCAATTAATCTAAAACGTTTTTTATATCTTTTAATTTTATAAATTTTTCCCCTCCCTTCAGTTGGTTCATAGTTTTTAAAAGAATTTTTTAATTTATTGAAATTTAAATTTAATGCTTTTATTAATGCCAATGATGAAAGAAGATTATAAATATTTACATTCCCAATCACTAAAGAATGAATTCTATTTTTTACTTTAATTTTAATTTTAGTAAAATATTTTGTTTTTAAAATTGAGATGGGATGAACATCAGACTTTTTGTTCATTCCGAAAGAAATTGTATTAATATATTTTTTATCAGCTTTTTTCTTAAAGTAGTTATAAAACTCACTGTCACGGTTTAATATGATAGTTCCATTTTTTTTTATATTATTGATAATTTCTCCTTTAGCTTCAGCTATACCTTTTAGATTTTTAAAATTTTCAATATGTGCTTCACCAATATTTGTAATAATTCCTATATCTGGTTTTATTAGTTTTGAAAGTTTTTCGATTTCTCCTGCTTTACTCATACCTACTTCAAAAACACCATATTTATGATTTGTGTTAAGATAAGAAAGACTTACTGGCACACCATAATGATTATTGTAAGACTTTGGGGAGGAAAGAGTATCACCAAACTTTTGTAGTAGGTCTTTAATTAAATTTTTTAAAGAAGTTTTTCCAGCGCTTCCAGTTATAGCAATAATTTTTGCTTTTGTTTTTTCTCTTTTTAAATAAGCGTACCTATTTAAAAATTTATTTATACTTTCTACTTTTATAATCCTATTTTTATATTTTTTAATATTTTTAGTAGCAATTATAAACTCAGCTCCTTTTTTTAGTGCCATTGGAATGAAATTTATTCCATCATTATTTTTTCCTTTTATTGTTAAAAATAAATTGCCTTTTTTCACCATTCTAGAGTCTAAAGCAAGACCGTGAAAATTCACTTCTTTCGAAATTTTACAAATATTATTCAAAATTTTTTTATTTTCTAATAAGTTAAGTTTTTTTTTGGAAATTCTTTTTTTTCTTATATTTAGTCTATTAATAATTTGCTTGTCAGAAATTGAAATAATTTTATTTTTATAAATTTGACTTTCTTCATGGCCTTTCCCTGCTACAAGTATAATTTCATTAGGCTCAGCATTTAAAATGGCAGCTTTGATAGCTTTTGATCTATTACCTATATTAAAACAATTAGTGTTTTTTATATTTTTAATAATCTGTTTTCTAATTTTTTCAGGTTCCTCATTTCTTGGATTATCATCTGTAACATAAATTTTTTTACAATTTAAACTAGCTATTCTTGCCATTAGCGGTCTTTTTTTAAAGTCTCTATTTCCTCCACAACCAAACACTAGAGTGACATCTTCATTGTAAAATTTTTTAAGAGCTTTTATTGTTTTTAAAAGTGCGTCAGGCGTATGTGCAAAATCAACATATACTCTAATATTGTTTGAAAAAGTTTTTGCAAGTTCGATTCTTCCATTAATATCTTTTATTTTTTTTAAAGAATTAAATATCTTATTTTCTTTTAAATCACATAATTTAGCAGCCTCTATAGCCATCGAAAGATTTTTAAGTTGAAAATCTTTAAACTTTAGACCTTTAATTTTTTCTAATTTAGATTTTGTTTTCTTTATATCAATTAAACGTAAAGTTCTTTTCTTTGAAATTTTTTTTAAAGTAAGAAATTCTTTAAGAGAACTATCTGAAATTATAGTTTTTTTTTGAGGTAAAACATTCTTAAAAAGCATTAGTTTTGCATTTAAGTATGCCAGCATTGTTTTATGATAATCTAAATGATCTTGGCTAAAATTGGTAAATATACCTGCTTTTAAGTATAAATTGCTAATCCTTCTTTGAGATAAACCATGACTAGACGCTTCAATAATAACATTATTAATTTTTCTTTTTTTTATTTTTTCTAACGATCGATGAAGTAAAATACTATCTGGTGATGTAAGTCCTGACTTAATTGTTTTGCCACTGTACTTAATTCCAAGAGTTCCAATTGAAGCAACTGGGATTCGGTTAATTCTTAGGATTTGATAAAATAAGTCTGCTACTGATGTTTTTCCATTTGTGCCAGTAACAGCTATAATATTTTTGGGTTTATATTTGTAAAATTTTGCTGCAAATTTGCTCAAAAAATTTCTTACATTTGCAGTTTTTATGATTGGTATTATTTTATCTTTATCTTTATATTTTTTTGAACAAACTATCGCAATCGCACCTTTTTTAATTGCTTCTTGAATATAATCCTCTCCATTAGAATTTTGACCTTTTATTGCGAAAAAAATAAACCCTTTTTTAATTTTTTTACTATTAGTTTCTAAGCCTTTAATTTTAATTTTTTTTTTTTCGTGAGAAATATTTTTAATTAGTTTTTTCAGCAACATAGTTGAGATTAAAATCTTTGCTTTTTATGGCTAAAATTGGTCCAATTTTTTCTATAATTTTGCCCGCTACATAGACCGAATTCCATCCAGCTTCATTTCTAAACGCTTTTATTTTCATACCTCTGTAATTATAGATAAGATCTTTAGCTACCTGAGGATTCTCAAGCATGACTAAGAGGGCATATTTTGGTTTATGCGATGGAAATACTGATATAAATGTATTTAAGTGATTATTTTGGTTTAAATAATTTTGTGAGGTTCCAGTTTTTCCTGCAACAAAATAACCATGTATATCGGCCAACTTTGCTGTACCCTCTTTATCAGTAACAACTTTTCTCAACATTTTTAATAAGCTGCTACTTGTTTTTTCTGAAATTAACCTTTCATAAGACAGGTTATTATTTTTTTTAATCAAATTTGGTTTTACTAATTTTCCTCCATTTACTAATGAGGCGTATACAGATGTTGCTTGTAAAGGAGTAGTTGTTATACCATGGCCATAGGAAACTGTTTCTAGCTTGCATTTATTCCAATTAAATTTTATTGGTGTTCCCACCTCCTCTAATTGAATATCAGGATCTTTGAGTAAACGAGATTTATCAATAAAATCCCTGTATCTAACTTCACCAATTTTTCTTGCTATTAATAATGTTCCTATGTTTGAGGACCTTACTAAAATATCTTCTACTGATAAATCTTTTGGAAATTCTTTTATATCAGAAATTGTATGTTTAGAACATTTGATAGATCTTGGAATATTTCTAAGAATTGATTGTGGATTTACTAAATCATTATCTAATGCAATTGCAATTGTAAAAGTTTTAAAAATTGATCCCAGCTCGTATACGCCTTTCGTAATCTTATTGGTATATTTTTCATCCTTAACATCTCCTCTTATATTAATATCAAAATCGGGAAGAGATACTAATGAAATAACATCTCCATTTTCAACATCCATAAGTAACGCTCCACCCCCTGTAGCATCAAATACACTTAAAGCCTCGTTAAGTTCTTTGCTAATTAAATATTGAATATTTGCATCCAACGTTAACTCTAAAGGTTGATCAATTTTGTTTTCATTTCTTAATTCTTTATCAAAATATTTTTCAACTCCTGAAATACCGTAATTATCATAATCCACTTGTCCAATGATATGACTAAATAAATTTGAATTTGTATAAATTCTCGATTGGAAAGGTTCAAATATTATTCCCTTTTCTCCTAGGCTCCATAATTTTTCTTTTTCAATTTGGGTAATACGTTTTTTTAAATAAAAATATTTCCCTTCACTAATTTTTTTTTTAATTTCCTCTATTTCTAATTCTGGAAAATTTAATCTTAATTTGATTAAAAGATTTTCCTCATTAGTTATTAACTTTGGATTAATAGCAGCGTGAAAGGATTTTATGTTTCTTGATATTAATTCTCCATTTCTATCGACTATGTCTCTGCGTGTTAAGCTATATTTGCTTGTAGTTTTCTCCTGATTAAAGATTTCAATTTTATTTAGAGAAAGATGAAGAATTCTAATACTAAAAATTAAAATTAATGAAAAAAATAAAAAAAATAATAAATAAATTCTGTCTTGAAAAATGTTATTTTGAGATGACTTATTTTTTTTATTTGTCTCTAAGAAATCCTCAAAATAAAAACTTGCTTGAAACTTGTTAAAATTTTTATTTTTTTTTATTTTCTTTTTCATTTTGATTATTTTTAATTACAAATTTACTTTTTAAATCCAAAAAATCCGACATACTTAGAAAAATATTAGAAAACTCCATTGGAATATATTTTTGTTTATCTAGATGTTTAACTTTTTTTTCAATAATCGCTGGCGATGTTAAGTAAGAAAAATCAAGTTGAGACTCCATGTAGTCTTTTTCTTGTTTAAAGATTACTTTGTTTAATAGAAGTATTTCTTTTTCAATTTCACGAGTTTGATTTTTAATAAATGATGTTCCGACTAATAGAGATGAAAAAATTACTATTGAAATAAGAAATTTTAATTTAAGCATTTAAATCCTCTATATTTAAGTATTTATTAAATTTTTGAATAAGATTGTCTGGAAATGAGAATTCATTTTTGCTTCTAGTTGCATATCTTAGTTTAGCAGATCGTGATGCGTAGTTTTTATTAATTTCTTTTTTTGAGGGCGTTATTACTTTATTTTTAAAGTCCTCAAATAAAATTAATCCATTTTTTTCCTCAGGAAAATATCTAGATGGTTTAGATTTATTTTTAGAGTAGTTACTAAAAAAATATTTAACAATTTTGTCCTCGATTGAATGAAAGCTTACTATTAAAATTTTTCCTCCTGGTTTCAAAAATTTTGCTGCATTTATAATTCCATAAATAAGTTCAGAAACTTCTTTATTAACAAATATTCTTAATGCTTGAAAAGTTTTCGTACTTGGGTTTATTTTATTAGGAAATTTTTTTCTTTTACTTGCCTCGATTATTTTTACTAATTCATCTACTCTCGTAATTTTTTTCTTAGATCTAGCTCTAATTATGTTTTTTGCTATATTTGAAGCTTCTTTTTCTTCACCTAAAATTTTTATAATTAATTTTAATTTTTTTTCACTGAAATTATTCACAACTTCTTGGGCGGATATATCAGCGAGACCCATAGTCATGTCTATTTTGTCTTTTGATTTAAATGAAAAACCTCTTTTGAAGTTGTTTAATTGTATGGATGAAAGCCCAAGATCAAAGATAATTGTATCGACACTTTCTTTTAAAATTAAATCAATTTGACTAAATTTTAATTGATAAAATTTGAACCTATTTTTAAATTTCTTCTTTAATTTTTCAGCAATAGCCAAAACTGCTTCGTCTCTATCAATCCCAATAACTTTAGTTTTTGGAAAATTAAGTAATGCATTAGAATATCCCCCGCCTCCAAACGTGCAATCAACGAATAACTTACCTTTTATTGGAGAGGAATATTTTATAATTTCATTCAACATCACTGGAAAGTGAGATGACTCCAGTGATGATGAATGTGTTTTCATATGATAAAAATTTTATCATTAAAACTTTTGTCTTCTTAAGAAAGCTGGAATTTCGAAATCCTCGTCTTCGTTAATATCCTTATCGAAAAGCCTCTCAGAGGTATTATCTTCTTTTAACCCTTCAAGCTCAGATTCTTCTTGGGTTTGATCTTCTGAAAAAAGTTTTGGGGTATATTCTTCTTCTGTAATATCAATTTCATTTATTTTATTATTTTCTAAAGGAATATCTGTTGATTTATTACTTAAATTATTTTCCATATAAGAAGCGCTTTCAATAGATACACCTTTTGGGATTTCTTCATTAATTTTGAATGAATTTAACGTCTCTTCTGCAATAATATTTTCTTCATTGCTTTCAAAACTATCTATTAATGCATTTTGCTCCTCGGTATTTTTTATCTCGTAATTCTCATCAAGTTTAAGTGCATTAGCTCCGTCTATTGAATTAACAACATTGTTTTCGATATTAGTTTTTGAAAATAAATTTTCGGAATAATTATTTCCTCTATTTTGCGAACCATTTACAATATTCAGTACTGGCCTTGGGTCTGGGGAAATATTGGATCCTTTTAATGAAGTAGCTACAATTGATACTCTTAATTTACCGTTCATACTTTCATCTTTAATTGCTCCAAAAATGAGTTCGGCTTCCGGATCAACTTCAGCTCTAATCTTATTTACTGCAGCATCCACTTCAAAAAGTTTAATATCGCTACCGCCAGTTATATTTACAAGCAATCCTTTGGCCCCTTGTAACGTATACTCATCAATCAATGGATTGTTCAAGGCTAACTCGGTAGCAGCCATCGCTCTATTTTCGCCTTCAGCCTCTCCGGTACCCATCATTGCTTTACCACTTGAGCTCATCACTGTTTCAACATCAGCAAAATCCAAATTAATCAATCCGGGTCTCACCATCAAGTCTGTAATGCTTTGAACCCCATGTTTTAAAACATCATTTGATAAACTGAAAGACTCTTCGAAACCCGTAGACTCGTTTGCAATTTTAAAAAGGTTTTGATTTGGTACCACTATCGTAGTATCTAAGTGTCTTTTCAACTCCTCTAATCCAGCTGTAGCTCTTCTCATTCTCTTTGGTCCTTCGTAGGAAAAAGGTAAGGTTGTAACTCCAACTGTAAGAATATTCATTTCTCGTGCTGCTTTAGCAATTACATGAGATGCACCTGTCCCCGTGCCACCACCCATGCCAGAAGCAATGAAAACCATATTGCTTCCTTGTATATAATTTACTATTTCATTAATAGACTCATCCGCAGCAGCTTGACCAATATCATGTTTAGCTCCAGCTCCTAAACCTTTTGTTAAATTCATACCTATTTGTATTTTTGCATCTGCCTTACTCATTTTTAAATCTTGAGCATCTGTATTAACTGCAACAAATTCTACTCCTTGCATACCAGCTTCAATCATTGCATTAATTGCGTTTCCACCGGCTCCTCCAACTCCGATTACTAGAATTCTTGGTTTTAATTCTCTCAATTCTCCACCTCCCACATTAATAGTCATTACAATTCTCCTTTCAGTTTATCTTCCCATTTTAGTTTAGATCTATTTTGAAAAGCTTTTTTTCTTGCTAAAGATTTGAATTTTTCAAAATTTTTAGGTTCCCAAATTTGAAATGTATTACCAAGACCGACAAATAAAACGCTATTTTTGATTCTTGCGTGAACTAGTAATTTATCAGATATTGAAACTCTTCCTTCCGTATCAAATTGCAAGTTTTCACTTTCGGATAAAATTGAGGTAGCAAAATAATCTCTTTTTTCTTCAAATGGATTGAGCGAGTCTATCGTGTTTGATAATTTATCTATTCTATTTTGAGAACAGGCTTCGAGTGCGTTGTGATTAAATGATGGGTAAGTAATAAACCCGTTATATCCCAACGAATTTAAGTGTGATCTAAAAGTTGCTGGCACAGAAACTCTTCCTTTCTTGTCGATTTTGTTTTCGTAACTGGATAAAAACATAATTAATCAAAATCCTTTTATTTCTAAATATTTTCAAATCACCCTCCATATTGGGATTATTTGGGATAGTATGGGTTTTTTAAAAATAGTCAATAAGATTGTATTATGGCTTAAGTACAAAAGTAGAACAGAAATTAAGGGGTTTCGCCAGATAGTCTATAAGCCGGGTTCTGTCATTTAAGATGTCATTTCTCTAGGCTCAAATTCACACTTAAGCTCAAGCGGCTAACCCAGAAGACTAATTAAAGACTATTTTTTGCATCAAATGCGGTGTCTTCTCTATTTAACCTTGCTCCCAGTGGGGTTTGCCGTGCGTTTTTTGTTACCAAAAAACCGGTGAGCTCTTACCTCGCCGTTTCACCCTTGCCTT
>MDSZ01213488.1_pt1 | contig 25728 bp, 27 predicted proteins | sample 811201 | NCBI WGS metagenome assembly MDSZ01 (sample SAMN05326647, study PRJNA326480) | marine metagenome | isolation source: seawater | place: Indian Ocean: North | collected 2010 | reverse complement strand
TTCATCAAATATGGTAACCATCGCTGGAGAAGTTAAAACGGACTTAATAGATAATACTGATTTAATTGAAGACCTAGTTAGGCAAACTGTCAGAGATATTGGTTATGAACAAAAAAACTTTCATTGGAAAACATTATGCTTTAAAAACTTAATTCATAATCAAAGTGTTGACATTGCAAGAGGAACCGATGACTTTGGTGCAGGAGATCAAGGGATGATGTTTGGTTATGCATGTAATGAAAATGATTCTTTTATGCCAAGCGCTATCTATTATAGCCATAAGATTACTAAAGCCCTTTCAACTGCAAGGCATGGTGGACAAGATTGGATGGGTCCTGATGGAAAAGCGCAAGTAACAATCGAATACAGTGATGTGAATAAACCTGTAAAAATATCAAACGTGATTTGCAGTATTCAACATAATAAAGATTTGAAAGATAATCCTGATGAAGTTCAACGAAGAGTAGAAGAAATTATTAAGCCAGAATTGAATGATATGTATGATAACAAAACTATTTTCAAAGTTAATCCTACTGGAAATTTTGTTACAGGTGGTCCAGATGGTGATACTGGAGTGACCGGAAGAAAAATCATTGTTGATACATATGGTGGTTATGCTCCTCATGGAGGGGGAGCTTTCAGTGGAAAAGATTGTACTAAAGTAGATAGAAGTGGTGCATATATGGCAAGGTATTTAGCTAAAAATATTGTTGCTTCTGGAGCTTCACAAAATGCGACTGTTCAGCTAAGCTATGCAATCGGAATTAAAGAGCCTGTATCACTTTATGTCTATTGTGATGGTAGAGTTAGAGGCGATATATCAGACTGGATTTCTCAAAATATTGATTTGACACCTTTAGGAATTATTAGAAAATTTAGTTTATTTCAATTGGATCTTTCAGAGACAACAAACTACGGCCATTTTGGAAAGAAATATTTAGCATGGGAGAAAACAGATTTATCAAATAAGTTAAACTTTTAAGGGGAATCATGAGATTACATCAAAATAAAAAAAATAAAGTATTTAAAACTGTAAAAAAAGTTCAAGAAAAATCTGGGAGTATAGTTGAATTTTTACCGTACAAAATTAAGGATATCTCACTTGCAAAGCTTGGTAGGGATAAAATTGATATATCAGAAAAAGAAATGCCAGGTTTAATGGAGTTAAGAAAAAAATACTCTAGATCAAAACCTCTTAAAGGTTTGAGGTTGACTGGATCTTTACATATGACAATTGAAACAGCAATTCTGATAGAGACTTTAAAAGATCTTGGTGCTGATGTACGTTGGGCTAGTTGTAATATTTTTTCAACACAAGACGACGCTGCTGCTGCAATTGCAAAAACTAAAACTCCAGTATTTGCTTGGAAAGGAGAAACTCTTGAAGAATATTGGGATTGTACATTACAGGCATTGACATTCAAAAATAATTTAGGTCCTAATCTAATTGTAGATGACGGAGGCGATGCTACACTATTAATTCACAAGGGTTACGAATTAGAAAATTATTACAATAAACATAAAAGATATCCAAAAATATCAACAAGCGTCGAAGAAGAGATGGTAATCGAAAAAATCTTAAGAAGAGTACATAGTAAAAATCCAAATCATTGGCACAAAATAGTTCCTGAAATCATAGGAGTATCAGAAGAAACAACAACAGGAGTAGCTCGTTTAGAGCAGATGGTTGAAAACGCATCATTGTTATTTCCCGCATTTAATGTTAATGATGCAGCCACTAAGTCCAAATTTGATAATCTTTATGGCTGCAGAGAGTCTTTAGCAGATGGAATTAAACGTTCAACTGAAATAATGTTAGCAGGAAAAACCGTTGTAGTTTGCGGATATGGCGATGTTGGAAAAGGATCAGCTCAATCGATGAAATCCTACGGATGTAAGGTAATAATAACTGAAATAGATCCAATATGTGCACTTCAAGCAGCAATGGAAGGATTTGAAGTTAGAAGATTAGAAGATGTTTTAAATAGAGGAAATATTTTTGTTACATCTACTGGTAATAGGGATATCATTACTTTAAATCACATGAAAAAAATGAAGGACCAAGCTATAGTATGCAATATTGGACACTTTGATAATGAAATCCAGGTCGATGCATTAAATAAATCAAGTGCTAAAAGAGAGCGAATAAAACCACAACTTGATAGGTATACTTTTAAAAATGGTAAACAAATATTTTTATTAGCTGAAGGTAGATTAGTTAATTTGGGATGTGCAACAGGTCATGCAAGTTTCGTAATGTCAACTTCATTTTCTAATCAGGTTTTGGCACAAATATTTTTAGCTAAGAATAGGCCATCATCTGGTATTTATGACCTTCCAAGAGTATTAGATGAAGAGGTTGCTAGAATTCATCTGAAACATCTTGATGCAGATTTAACTAAGCTCACAAAAAAACAAGCTGATTACATCGGCGTCAAAGTTAAAGGTCCATTTAAAAAAGAAGAATATAGATACTAATGAAAATATTAATTTTAGGCGATGGAATTCTAGGTTCAGAATTAAGAAAGCAATTTGGTTGGGATTATATTAGCCGAAAAAAGAACGGTTTTGATTTTGAAAGTCTTGAATCGTACAAACATCTATTAAATGATTATGATACAATTGTTAATTGCATCGCAAATTGTGATACATACAATGAAAAAAGGGATATCAGTTGGAATATAAATTTTAAAGCTACTGTTGATTTAATAGATTTTTTAGAAGGTCACAAAAAAAAGCTTGTTCATATAGGTACTGATCAGCTCTATGCTAACTCTGTTACTAATGCTTCAGAGCTTGATGTGCCTGTTCATACAAGCACTTGGTATAGCTACTCAAAACTGTTAGCAGATGCTTATGTACAATTAAAAATGTCAAGATTTTTGATTTTTAGAGGAACTCATAAAAAAAAGCCGTTCGAATATGATAAAGGAATGGTAGATCAAATAGGTAATTTTGACTATGTAGATACTATAGCAGAGCTAATGGGCAAACTTATTATATCGGATAAACAAGGAATATATAATATAGGTACCGAAAAAAAATCGGCTTACGAGCTTGGAAAACAAACAAAAAAAAATATTGAAAAATTTCATGGTAAATTTTTTGAAAGTCAACCAACAGACCTCACTATGAATATTGACAAACTTAAAAAAGAAATAAATGATAAATAGATTAATTGCATTTATACTTCTGATAACCCTTCTTCCATTTATAATATTTTTTTCAATAATAATTTTAATTGAAGACGGTTTCCCATTTTTTTATATGCAGGAAAAATATGGAAAAAATAATTCAAAGTTTTGGATGTATAAATTTAGAACCATGTTTAAAGAAACTCCGTTAAGGGCAACTCAGGATTTCAGTGATGCATCAAGATATATATTAAAATCAGGAAAAATATTTAGAAAATTAAGTATTGATGAAATTCCTCAATTATTGAATATAATAAAAGGTGATATGAATTTTATAGGGCCAAGACCATGCATGGTTAAAAATGAAGAAAAACTTTTCAAAATGAGGAATGAAAAAGGAGTTAATTCTATTAAGCCAGGTATTACAGGTTGGGCTCAAGTTAACGGAAGAGATTCAAATTCATTCGAAGAGAAAGTAATTCTGGATGAATATTATTTAAAAAATAAAAATACATATCTCAACTTAAAGATTTTAATTTTGACTTTTAAAGTTTTAGTTTTTTCGAAAGAGGTTAAACACTAATGTGTAACTTAATTCTTCTAAGACACGGTCAAAGCCAGTGGAATCTTGAAAATAGATTTACTGGATGGAAAGATGTATCTTTGACAAATGAAGGAATAGTTGAAGCTGAATACGCAGGAAAAATTTTATTAAAAAAAGATTTAAAAATATCTAGCATTCACACTTCCATCTTAAAAAGAGCGTTGGAGACAACAAAAATAGTTTCAAATATTTTAGAATTTCCAAAAAATAAGATACAATATAACTGGAGACTGAATGAAAGACATTATGGAGCTTTAGAAGGATTAAATAAATCTGAAACAGCAAAAAAATACGGTGAAGAACAAGTAAAAATTTGGAGAAGAAGCTTTGATATCCCTCCACCTTACCTAAATGAAGACGATGATCGTCATCCAAAAAATAATACCAAATTTAATGAGATTAAATGTAAGTTGCCTGTAGGGGAGAGTCTAAAAGATGTAATTTTTAGATTAGAACCATTTTTAAAAGATTACTTTAATTTTTTAAAAGAAAATCCTGGAAATCACTTAATTATAGCACATAGTAACTCATTAAGAGCTATAGTTAAAATCATTGAAAATTTTTCAAGTAAAAGCATAATGAATGTAAATATTCCAACAGGTATTCCTTTGGTATACAATATTGATAGAAAAATAAATGTTATTAATAAATATTACTTAATAGATGATAAAACTCTTCAAGAAAAGCAAGAATTAGTAAAGAACCAGGGTAAAGTGTGATGGATTTTGATTTTTCACAGATAAAAGTTTTAGTAATAGGTGACTTTATGATTGATCACTATTTGATTGGAAATTCAAATAGAAAATCGCCGGAAGCCGATGTTCCCGTTGTAATACCGATCGATGAATTCTCAATTGCAGGTGGAGCAGGAAATGTAGCCATTAATCTATCTTCACTTGGAGCTAAGGTTACATGTGCCGGTGTTGTAGGTAACGATCATTGGGGTAAAATTTTGCTAGAAAAATTGAATGAAAATGATATTTCAACACAATATATTGAAAATATTAAAGAGCTAAATACTACCGTTAAAAAAAGAATTTATTCGAACAATCAACAAGTTGCTAGAGTTGATATTGATGGTATATTAAAGAAAAAATGTTCTTTTATGGATAACAATTTCCACGATTTTGATTTAATTATTTTATCAGATTATGATAAAGGAGTAATTAATAAAACGTGGTTCAAAAAACCAAAAGATACACTTGTTATGATTGATCCAAAGAAACATGAATCAAATTTTAGACAATGTGACATTATTACACCAAATTTGAAAGAATTAGAACACTTTTATAAAAAAACTATTTCAAATGATGAAGATATTATTGGAGCATGTAAACACTTAATAAAAAATTATAAATTTAAATATGTGATTGCTAAAAAAGGAAAGGACGGAATAACAGTAGTTGATAAAAATGGAATGATAAATAGTTACAATGCAGAATATGTTGAAAGTCCAGATGTAACTGGAGCTGGGGATACGGTTATTTCAAGTCTTGGACTTGCCTTAATAGATTCAGGGAATATTGATAGTTCTGTTAGGTTTGCAATTATAGCTGCTGGTATTGCTGTAAATAAACGCGGGACAGCTAATGTTACAATTGATGAGATAAATAATTATATTAGAAAAAATGAAGAATAAATTAATAGATAATTCGATTGAGCAGCATAAAAAAATTATAAATAGTGTTGATAAAGAAAAAATCTTTAAGGCTAGCGAAATGATTATTAATGCAATTGACAATAAATCAACAATCTTTTGGTGTGGTAATGGCGGCAGTGCTTCCCAAGCAAATCATTTATCTGCAGAGCTAGTTGGAGGAATGTATAAGAAAAAAATTTCTCCTTTCAATTCTTTATGCTTGAATACAGATACAGCATTTATTACAGCATGGTCAAATGATGATAGCTTTGAAAATATTTTCTCTAGACAACTTGAAGCTTATGGAAAAGAAAAAGATCTAATTATTGTACTTTCAACAAGTGGTAATTCTAAAAACATCATTAATGTTTCAAATTATGCTAGAGAAAATAATATAAAAGTTATAACGCTCACAGGTGCTTCTGGCGGTGAATTAGCTAATTTATCAAATCTTATGATAAATATTGACTGCGATAGCACTCAAAGAATTCAAGAGATGCATATTCTTGTGGGACACATTATATGTGATTTAGTAGAAAATCATTACAATCTATAATCAATTTCAAAGCCATAGTTTTTTACAGTGCCTCCCCAAGTACAGACAGAAAATAATACATTTTTTAGTTCTCGGCCTATTTTAATATCATAATAAATATCACTTTTTATATGAGTTTTTTTTGAAATCTTTGCTTTATAATAATATTTATTTTTACTAAAAGATTGTAACCCAACGTGAACTATTTTAGATGGGTTAGGGTTAATATTATCAATAAATGGGTTACCAATTACATATCCCTTATAACTCCAGCCAAGGTTATATTCTGCATTATTGTAATATGATTCATTTACGTATGGAGGGTCTCTATCTTGATTAATTGTATTTATAAACTCAACAACTAAGTTTGTTTGGGTTGTTTGATTTTCATATTCGAAGCCCCATAGACCATCAAATCTATTTGCAAATCTTAATCCGCTTGTATCTTCAAATAAATGCTGGTAGTAGAACTTGAATTTATTTTCTTTGTATTTTTTTAAAAAAAGAAAATCCCAAATTCCTAAATGGTTTCCAAGAGCATTTGCATGTGGCTGTCCATCTTTGATATTGCCATCAGCGCTTATGAGAACTTTAAGAAAATCTTGAAAAGAAGCTGGAAACTTTCCATTAATATAAGTACTACCTCCCCACATTGCTTGGTGAACAAATCCTATACTAAACTCTACATTATCGAAAACTTTTGTTAAATAAAGAAATTTGCCATGTAAGTTTGGTGCCTCATTATAAATACTATTTTTATCAAAAGTTCCATGTGATATTCCGTAGTCCAAAAAAATATTATCACTTCTTTTTATGTGATATTTACCAAGCAATCCAATTTTGGGCATTGGTTGAGAATTATTACTTATAAGCATCGATCCTGAACTAATATCATTATTTAAATATTTACTAAAATCTCTATAATATCTTCCAACTTTGATTTCAAGAAAATCATTTATATCTCTTTTTAAAAAAGACTCACCTAAGATTAATCTATCACTTGATACAAATGAATCAATTGAAATACTCGTTTTTTTATATTTGTCTTTAAATGAAAATTTCAGGTATGGATTTTTAATATTTAATCCATAATGATTATGAAAAGACCACCACGAATGCTTTTCGAAGTTAGCAACTTTAAGAGATAAAAATTTTTCCTGTGAATATAATGATGAAATGAAAAAAATCAATAAACATAGAAATTTCATATATTAATTTATTAAAACAGGTTTGACATAAAACTTCCAATCCATTATTTCAACTTGTGAATGTTTTGTTATATTAATTGATTTATAATTACTTGTTGGTAATACTCTTTTTACAGAGCCATTTACTAATAAATCTATTGGCATCTTAAAATTATCATTCACATTGTTCCATCTATAATAAAATAAATTGTCTGTTTGATAATACTCTAACTCTGGTTGGTTTGGTGAATAAAAATATTGTTTTGCAAAATAAGTGTAATCTTCACCAGTTTTACTCTTAACTTTTTCAAAAAAATCATTTGTATCTGCGAATCCTTTAGCATTTTCAATCATAAATTCTTTTAAAATTTCAAACCAAATTTTATCATTATTTATTACACTTCTTAAAGTATGCATTACCCATGCACCTTTCATGTATGTATCGCCATGTAAAGCCCAATGATTTTCGTCCTCATTTCCAACAATTGGGATTTCATTTATAATTCTATTTTTTATTGTGTTTAAATAGTGAACTGCAACCTCATAGCTGCTAAATTTATCTTCAAAATATAACGATTCGGAATACACTTGAAGGCCTTCATGTATCCATATATGTGTTGGATCAGAAGCTGTTACACTATTACCAAACCATTCATGACCAGTTTCATGTATAATTAAGGGATCCATAACTCCGTACATTGGCCAACTTTTACTTCGAACACCATTATAGATACTAAATCCATTACCATAAGTAACCGCTGATTGATGTTCCATACCTAAATAAGGTACTTCAATTAATTTATATCCATCCTCATACCATTGATAATCTCCAAAATACTTTTCATAAAAACGTAAAACTTCTTTTGACATTGGAAAATAATTTGAAGCAAGTTCTTTATTATAATCAATGACTTAATGATTTAGAAAATGAGTCTCATCACCTTTGATGAAAGTATCTTGGACTGCAACATAATTACCAATTTGTACGGAAATGTTATAATTATTTATAGGATTATTGATAAACCATTCATAAGAAGTTTTTAATCCATTATTTTTTACGCTCCTGAGATTCCCATTGCCAACAGCAACCATATTTGATGGAACAGTATAAACCATTCGTACGCTATCTCCTTCAGCGGTGATATGATCTTTATTTGGCCACCAAATTCTTGCACCCTCTCCTTCACAAGATACAGCGACCCAATCACGACCTTCTTTATCTTTCGACCAAGTAAATCCACCAGCCCAAGGAGGGTTATCTGCTCTTTGGGGATTACCATTGTAAAAAACCTCGAATTCAAATAATGTTCCCTTTTTGATAGTTGAAGGGAAATCGATAATAACTGCATCAAGTTCTCTCGAAAACGATAAATTATTTTCATTATAAATTATTTTTGAAATATTCAAATCTTTAGATAAATCAATTTGTAATTTAATTAGGTCATTTAGGCTTTCTGCTTTTACTTTTACGAAACCATCTATAGATTTTTTTTCAATATTAAAATCAATATTTATATCATAATAAGATACTCGATATGAAGATCTATTTTCGTTTAAATAGCCAATTAAATAGTTATTTTTGGTTAATTTTGGTAAATCATATTGATTTCCGTGTGGTCTATTTTCTTGACAAAATAACAATGATGATAATAAAAAGTTAAAAATTATTTTTTTCATAATAAGTTTTAGTTTTAAAAATATTTTGAGCAAAAATTACATAATAGAGTATTATGCAAAACAAAAACCATAGTACAATAGCAAAAGCTTCTTTAATTAAAAAAAGAATATATATTATTGCTAAATAAATAACCCATTTAACCCATACTGGTTGAGACCATAATTTTATTAATGACTGCATTTTTATAATTTATTAATCATTTAAATAACTTTGTAAATAAGATGCTTGAAACTGAAAATATATACTGTTATAAATTACCTTCTTTTCTCATTTGTTCCCTAATAGATGTAGCTGATATTTCTTCAATTTCTTTTGGAGGTATGTGTTCGATAATCTCATAACCAACTCCCCTACCATAATTTACAGATTCAATATCAGGTATTATTGAGGTTATAACTCTTCCATCTTCTATTAGCTCTTTCAATTCGCCTTCATGGACCATTTTTTCTATCTGTTGAGCCGTCCACGGGTTATTCTCATCAGGTTTTACGTCTCTTATTGCTAACCAAACATGTTTACCTTCCTTTAATCTTTGATTGATTAACCATAAATGCCCTTTATGTAAAGGCTGCCATCTTCCAACAAACATTGAATATTTCATATAGTCTCCTATTTTTTCTGGATATAATTATTATTAATTAAGTAGTCGATAATCTGATTAGCAGCATCATTCAACTCAACATCATTATTATCAACATGTATTTCTGGATTTTTGGGAGCTTCATATGGTGAACTTATACCCGTAAAATTTTTGATTTCTCCCTTCCTTGCTTTTTGATACATACCTTTAGGATCTCTTTTTTCACAAGTCTCTAGAGAGCTATCAATGTAAACTTCTAAAAATTTTCCTTTGTCAAAAAGAGATCTGACTAATTCCCTGTCAGATATAAATGGTGATATGAATGCTGTTAAAACAATTATTCCAGAATCTAGAAATAATTTAGATACTTCCCCAATTCTTCTAATATTCTCAACCCTACTCATTTCATCAAAGCCTAAATCACTATTTAAACCGTGTCTTACATTATCACCATCGAGTAAATATGTCTTATAATTGGCTTCAAAAAGTTTATGCTCAACTAAATTTGCTAAAGTAGATTTACCGCTGGCACTAAGTCCTGTGAACCACAGAACAAATGGTTTTTGATTCAATAATTTATTCCTATCAAGTTGATTTAATGTTGTGTTATGCCAAACTATATTTTTCATAAATTTTTCTCAGATTGTGATAATTATATACATTTAATTTATCATATTATACATTTTTTTATAATAGTTCATTGCTTCATCATAAATTAGTTTGTACCCATTAAAGTTATATGAATCTTCTCTTTTCTTGTTCACTTTAAAGGTATTTGTTTTGTAAATAGCGTCATACCAATGCGAACCCCAAATACCATCACTTTCATGGGGCCCTCTTTCCCATTTAAGCATATTTTTATCAAAATTGATGTTAAGATTCTCACACCAGTGAGTTAATTTTGCCCTTGGATTTTTAAGAATTTCATCAGAATTAATAATATAAAAATCTAAATCTCTCTCTTTTAAAAATTCTATTATTTTTAATTGTTGAGGGTACCCTAATTCATTTACATTATTTAAATCATTTTTTTTTATATATGAGCTAATAACTTTTTTTGGATGTCTTAATAAAAAACAATTTTTATATTTTTTAACCCATGAAAAATCTTCTATGTCAATCATGTGTTGGGCCATGTGTTTTTGATACCAAATTTTCTTATTTTTTGGGGTATTGCCTGAATAAATGCTAATAATTTTATTAAAATCAGTTTCATATTCTTTAAGGATTTTATCTTTCATAGGATGGTTTTTTGCAGTCTTATTTAAGTAATATGAATAAAAAGGCTCATCGGAAACATGGGTATCTTCTCTAGAAGACCATGATCTCATTAATGCTGTTGAAATATTCCTCGGTCCTGACCAACAAGCAATTATCATTCGATATACCTTTGAATACAGTTTTTATAGTGAGTACTGATTTCGTTTACTAGTGAGTCTGAAGCAGTAGATTTTAAGGCTCTATTTTCCAATTTTGATACGGGTATGATACCTGCAAAAGTTCCAGTAACAAATGCTTCATCACAATCTTCAATTTCTTCAAATGTAAAATCTTTCTGAAGGCATTTTATATCATTTTGATTGCATACATTTATGGCTTTCCCTCGCGTTATACCATTTAAACAATATTTCCCTGTTGAGGTGTATACTACCTTTTTTTTAATAAAAAATAAATTTGTTGAGTTGCAAGTGCTTACGTTTCCATTTAGGTCAAACATTATACCTTCATCATAACCCATTTTATTTGCTTCAATGCTTGCTAAAATACAATTTAATTTACTTAAGGTATTAAATTGCGGACTTAAAATACTATCGTTTGGCCTTATATTTTTAACTCTACCAATATGTATACCTTCTTTAAAAATTTTTGGATCAGTTTCTTTAAACTCAGGAATTATTACCATATTTACAGGTCCGATATTTGCATTAGGATTTTGATACGGTGTTATCTTATCTCCTCTAGAAATTACCAGTCTGATATGTATATGATCTTTCATCATATTTTTTTTTAATACACTTTCAATCGCACTTATAATTTCAGACTTTGAAAAAGGAATTTTTAATGATATTCCTGCAGCACTTTTAAAGAGTCTATCTAGGTGATCATCGATAAATACAAGCTTTCCTTTATGGAGTCTTATCCCCTCCCAAACTCCATCTCCCAATAAAAATCCACTATCAAAAACAGAAATTTTTGCATTATTACGTTTTAACATATTTCCATTAACATAAATGTATATGTTTTCATTTTTTGGATTAGATATATATGAATGGCTTCTCATTTGTGGGCCCACAGGGACTTGAACCCCGAACCTGCGGATTATGAGTCCGTTGCTCTAACCAATTGAGCTATGGGCCCTTAGTTGGAAAATATAATATTATTTTACTTATTTCAATGATAGTTGATATATTATCCTTATGTCAAATCCAATTGTTAAAAATAAGGAAGTTAATTTCTTTGCATTATGTGATTTTATTAAAAAAAATTTAAGGAAATTGGTTGTTTTCAGTTTGAGTTTAACTCTTATTTACAATATATATTTTTTTTCTAAAGAACATCAATACACTTCAAAAATATCTTTTTACACTAATTACGGAGATGAAACACCAGTGTCTCTTTTGGGCTCTCTTGCAAATACATATTTTGGAAATGATACAAGTTTAAATTTTTCACTAAGAAATTTTTTAGCATCCGATTTATTTTTGGAAGGAGTGGTTAAACAAGAATATATTTTTGAGAATAAAAAAACAACGTTGGTCGAACTATGGGGTTCGAAATATAATAACTTTTTTAACTTAAACCCTCTAGTTACTATAAAAAATATAAATACCCGTTTAATGTTTAATCCAAATTTAAGTGTTGAGCAAAAAAAATTGTATAATGCAAAAGAATATTTGAGAGAAAGGATAAATATTTTAGAAGACGCAGATTCTTCTCTGTTCACCCTAAGTATAAAAATAAAAGCTGACCCTTCCCTGGCTGAACAAATAACAAAGGATGTTTATGATTCAATCATTGAATATTCAAATTACATAGTTAAAAGTAAAGCTGAGGAAAAAACCAAATTTATCAACGACAGAATAATTGCTACAAAAAGAGAGTTAGAAAGAGCTGAAGATTCGCTTCTTATTTTTTTAGAAAAAAATCAAAATTTAAATTCACCAAGCTTAGTTCTACAAAAAAATAGGTTAGAGAGAGACGTGAATGTATTTGCACAAACTTTTAACACGTTATCAGATCAATTAGAATTGTCTAAAATTGAGGAGAAAAATACTACATCTCCAATTTATATTTTGGATTCTCAAAAAGTTGCATATTTAAAATCAGGAATGAATATTCTTCAAGGCAATATAATAGTATTTCTAATATCTTTTACATTGAAAGCTTTCCATTTAGTTTATAGAAAAAGAAATATTTTAATAATTGATTAATTATTATTATCAATAACTATTAGAATCGCAGCAATATTTGCCAAAGTGGTAGATAAATCAGCGACGAATTGTGTAACATCAAACTCAGATGGGTTAGGATCTAATGGAACAACAACTGTATCGCCAGGCATCAATCGTTTAAATCTTCCGTTAAATATATTCGGTTTAACTACCTGACCATTTGCTTTTTTAATATAAACTCTTTTAAGTAAACTATATGGTTTATATCCTCCGGCTTGTTCAACCGCTGAAAGTAATGTTAAGCCTTTTTTATAAGCAACTAGACCAGGATTATAAACATTTCCTTCAACTCTCACTGCATTCTCAAATGGAAGTGCTTTAACAACAGAATTTATACCTAATTCTGTTTCAAAATTAACATTAGCTACATTTTCAATGAATGTAGCTTCAACATCAAATTCATCAATCTCAGTGAACTCTTGAGATACTATAACATTATCAATTGTAGTTAACTCAGTTAAGCCGCCCGCAAGTTTAATTGCATCTCTAAGAGTAGTACCTTTTTTTAATGGATATGTACCTGGTTTATTAACTTCACCTTCAACCCTAAAAGTAAAACTATTCTTGTAATTTATATCTTCATAAACAAAAATCTTATCATCTACTTGAAGTTTAAATGAGCTAGATTTTTGATAAGGTATAGTAAACTCTTTACTATAGAATTGGCTTGCATCTTTTCTTAATACAATAATTTCATTTTCTCGAATCGTTTTACGAAAAACAGGGTCATTAAATCCACCTGCATAATCTAAAATATCTTTTAAAGTTGAATTAGTTGCTGAGTATGCTCCAGGAACTTTCACTCTTCCAAAAATTTGAACTTTTGAATCTGACTTACCAACTTCTCTAATGGTAATTAAATCTCCATGATTTAATTTCATTTTTTTCGAGTTTTTCAAATCAATATTATAACTCGAAATAATATTATCTTGAGAAGTTCTTTGGGAAATAGGTACAATTGTATCTAATACGATTATTGATGAAGCCTTAGCATCTAATCCAGCAGCATATTCAATAACATCTTCAATAGTATCATTGTCAATCACTTCATAAAAGCCTGGTCTGGCAACTAATCCTCTAATTTCAACTCTTTTTTCAATTGATGGAACATGGATAATATCACCATCAATTAATTTGAAATTAGAAAAGTTTTTTGAACCCTTATTAAAAAAAGTATAGAAATCTACAACCTGTATTACCTCATTATCTCTAATTAATTTAACATTTCTTAAAGAACCCTCTTTATTTATACCTCCGGCTTGAATCAATGCAACGAAAATATCAGAAAAAGGATGAACAATTTGAATCCCAGGACTAAATACTTCGCCAGAAAAATAAATGTTGAGTGATTTTAACTTTCCAAGTTCCAATGTTAAGTTAGTTACATTTGAATCATTTTGAAGTGTTGAGTAGATTTTAGATAATTCTTTTATAAGTAGTGACTCAGCTTCGTCAATTGTTTTATTTGATAAATTTATAAAACCCAAACTATTATAATAAATTTGACCTTCTTTATTTATAGTAAAGGATTCCCTGATGTTTGTTTCACCCCATAATGATATTATTATTTCGTCACCAGAACCAAGTCTATAATCTCCGGGAGATGGAGCGTTATCAAAAAAATTTATTTCTTTTATGAAATATTCATAACCATAATATTCATCATCAATTTCAAAGTTTGAGTTTGCATCAAAACCAACTAAAACCTCTTGAGGCTTTATCTCAAACTCTTGATCAATCACTTGATCAGAATTCATTTCTTTTTGATCAAGAGATGGACTATTAGTACCCGAAATAAGTTTTTTTATTTCCTCATCATTCATACTATTTATATCTGACACTGAAAACTGTCCATAAATAAAAGTTAGAAAAGATAAAGTTAAAATTTTGGATGATATATCTTTAAACATTAATTCTCCAATTCATTTAAATAGTTTTTTTAATCCAATCATAAGTTAGCTGAATTCCTTCATCTATTGAAACTTCTGGTAACCAATTAAGTTCCTTTTTTGCTTTGGAAATATCAAGAATATTTTTTTTGACATTCTTAAAAGGGCTTTTGATAAAGTTGCGCTTACTTTTTAAATCTATTTTATCTTCAATAATTGATAAAATATCCAAAACTGAGTATCCAATACCAGATCCAACATTATAAGTTCCTGTTTTATTTGTATCTATTAATTTGACTATCATTTTTGAAAAATCATCAACATAAATATAATCCCTAGTAAAAGTTCCATCATTCCAAATAGCGATTTCCTCAGATTTTAGTGTTTGATAAATAAATTTCGAGATTATACCTTGAGAACATTTAAAGCTTTGGCCGGGGCCATAAACATTTCCAGGTCTAACAATTGAACTTTTTAATCTATAGTTTTGAGAGAAAAAATTTATATAACTTTCGTAGATTTTTTTACTTTGACCATAAAAATTTACAGGTTGAATCTTAGATTTTTCAGATATTAATGGCTCTTCTTGATCTCCATAAATTGCTCCTCCAGATGAGATATAAATGAAATGTGCTTGAGAATTACTTAATCTCTGTAAGATTTCAATTGAACTATTTAATGAATCATTAAAAACTGCTGAAGGCTTTGAATCATCTATTAATGGATTTGAAGAACCTACCAAGTGAATAACGTAATCGTATTTTTGGACTTCAATATCTTTATGTTTATTAAAGTCATCATAAATATATTCTACATCTTTGATCTTTGGAAAAAACTTATTTTGACTCCTTGATAAAACAGTAATTCTAAAATCATTTATTAACAATTGATTTTGTAGGTTTTTACCTAGAAATCCATCACCACCTAATAATAATATTTTTTTCACTATGTATGTTTATTGTAAATGTTTATGATGTTATTATAAAAAACTTCATCATTAAAATTTTTATCGCTTACTAGTTTTGCATTCTGACCCATATTAATTGCTACTGAATTATTATCCCATAAAAATTTTATTTTAGATGCAAGTTCATTCACATTGTCAAAATCATATACTAATCCATTATAATTATCTTTTATGAGTTCTGGAATGCCTCCTACACGTGATCCGATAACAGGCTTTGCCATTGCAAAACTTTGTAATATTACATACGGAAAATTTTCATGCCAGATTGAAGGTACTATAGTAAAACGTGAGCCATACAACACTTTATCTAATTCAGCCCCCCATAGAGGACCGCAAAACTCAATGTTATTAGTTTTAAGCTTTTTTGATAAATCAATTAGATTATTTTTTTCAGGACCATCTCCAACAATTTTTAATTTACAGTGAGAGTTTTCTGATGCAGCTTTTATCAAAATATCAACACCTTTTTCTTTTGATAATCTTCCAAAATATAAGTAATAATTACCATCAATTCTTCCTGGTTCATACTTTAGACTGTTAAAAGGATTTTTTAATATAGACCATTTAAAAGTGTTTGCACCCCAATATTTTTCGGTTTCAACTGCCATGAAATTACTTGCAAAAAGAAATTCATCAATATTTTTACGATAAATATTCATTATTTCGTGAAATTTGAACTCAATATAATTTCCCACATTGAATAAATTTTGTTTATTGATAAATAATTTTTGTGACCTTTTTTTTCTGCTGCTTTTTGGGAAAAGCTTATAATTTGGCGTAATATGCTTGTAGTCATTACAAGACATTATAACAGGAATTTTATTTTTTTTACAAACATGTAATATTGATGGTGTTAATTTTACATAAATGCCAAAGACATGTACTAAATCAGGCTTAAAATCATTGACAAGATTTGCAAAAGAACGTTTTGATTTGAACGAGTAAATAATCTCATTAAAATTTAAAATAGCATGTAATTTATTTTTTTTGTAATCGATTGTTTTAGGAAAATAGTCTTTCCACACTGATTTTATTTCTTCTTCATGTGAACAAAATAATGCTACTTCATGGCCGTTATCTTTTAAAATTCTCGCAGTTTCATGAAAAAAGACCTCCGCTCCACCTGTAATTGAAAAATTGTTATGGACTAATATGACTTTCATGAAATTTATTTTGTTCTCTAAGATGAATAAGTATTAAAAAATTTAATAAAATTATTATAGAGTAAAAAAAGTCACTCGAAACAGATCTGAAAAAACTTAAAAAAATTACAAGAAACACAAAGAGCACATAATCATTTAATCTAAGTGTATTACTGGAAAAATTTTTGAACATTACTAGTAATAGAAAAATAAATGTAATTAAACCTAGATATCCATATTCACCAATTAATGATCCAATTCCACTATCAAAAACACCAGTTGAATCAACAATACTATTCCAGTTTGATAGTCCGGCTTGGCTATATGATATAGATGTATTTGATGATAAGCTTGAGCCAAATGTTCCACCGCCTGATCCAAAAGGAAAATTGTCATTTGCTAATTTATAACCACCAAGCAACATTCCCACCCTTATGTATTGACCAGCAGAATTTAAAGTAGTATCTAGTGCTGAAAATCTTTGCTGTATAGATTCTTCAAAGAAAAGATAGAAAGCAATTAACAAAAATAATGTCAAAATAATTGATTTTATATTTTTACCACCTATGAATGAAAAATAAGTAAGAAGTAGTATGAAAATTGTAAAGAATGAAACAGATGCTGATAGGAAAATAAAAAAACAAAATAATACAAAAAGCTTATTATTTTGTAAGATAAATCTATTATAAAGTGCAAGTGTCATCGAAACTGATGCACTTAGGTTCGGATTAATTAAAAAACCACCAATTCTTGTTGGATCCAATTCGTATCTTGTGCTTGGAAATAAAGCAACAAAATAATCAGGTACAATGATGTTTAATAAAATTCCTAAAATATGTAATAGTGAAATCACATGTATTAGTTCTGTTAAATTTTTTAATTTTACATTATCTAATGCATAAAATACTAAAAATATCTTTACAAAAAGTATGGATGATAAAATTGATATAAATAATGAAGTCGTATTTTGACCCAGACTAGAAATAATGAAAAAAGATAATATTGAAATAAAAAAAATTGCTCCAGTTCTTGGTATTTTACCTGTAAAAATAAAATAAAATAATGACTTAAAAATTAGAGCAATAAAAACCAGTGTATCAATTTGATTTATAGCACCAAATTTTAATACGGCTGATAAAAAAAAGCTTAAATATATAACTACACCTGAAACCAAAATAAGAAATTTATCTGTTGTGATATTCATATATAATTTTTTTAGTTGTTTCCTTGATAATAATATTTTTTACAATATCATCATTACTTATTCTTTGTTTAATAAAATTACTTATTACCCTTCCTATGCTCATAATAAATTTATTATTTGCAAATTTAATTCTAAGATTGTCGCTAACAAGATAATAATATTTTGAAAGAAAAATATTGGTTGGATGCTTCGTTTTATTTTTAATTGAAAAATCAAAATTACTATAAAAATTGCTTGAAATATTTGTGAGATTGCAAATCTTTTTGATTGTTTGATAGGGATATAATTTTAGTTCATCAAATTTAATGACTAGTAATTTATCCTCAAATTTTTCCTCCCACTTAGGCAAAATGTATTTTAATGAACATTGACTTAATGATCTATACTGTATAGGAGTTTTATCTTCTATCTTCAAATTTTTCTGGTAGTTTATATAATCATCAAAGGACATTTTTGGATCAATCATACCTCTTTGTATAAAAAAATTATAAGCAGATACCATTCTGCTTATTGGATCTCGAATGATAATGATTATTTTTGCATTTGGAAGTAAATGACTTATTCTTAAGGGTGTAGAATTATAAAGGTAATCTGGACATGCTTCTAACAATACTTCTTTGTTTTTGTTTTTAAACAATGATAAGTATTCATCAATATTATTGCCATTAAAATGTTTTCGTTTTTTTAATGGATAAGATTTATCTAGAAAAAATCTCTCTTCTTTTAGTTTTGATGATGAAATATCAGGATGTTTTGATAACCAATCGTAAAGAGAGGTAGTTCCTGATTTAGGTTGACCAGCAATAATTAAAAAAGATTTATCTTCAATTTTCATTTTTTTTTAGATATACGGTTGGAAAGATTCTTATTTTTTTTACAACATAATAATATGAAAGAGAATTAATAGCGATTATCGACACAGTAGAAGCTAACGCTGCACCGTTCATTCCATATGCTGGGATTAAAAAAAATGAAAAAAATATTGTACAAATTGAACCAAAGATTGATGCTTTCATTATTGACTGTTCATTACCAGACATAATCAAAATATTTCCTACCGAACCAGTAAAAACATTAAAGATTTGACCAATCAATAAAATTTTTAGTGCTTTTTCGCCACTTACGAATTCAGGACCAAAAAAAGACATAAAATAATTTGCGTGATAAAAAATGATTATAAATACGGGCAGTGATAAAATAAAAATTAATAATGAGGATTTTTTAGATAAACTTTCAACTTTATTAATTTTTTCTTTAAGAAAAAGTTGAGAATATTTAGGTGCTAGAATAGTATTTGCAACTCCAAGAAAAAATGTTAATAAAACTGCAAATCTATATGCTGATGAGAAAATACCAACATCGTTTGAAGTTGAAAAAATTCCTAAAGCTATAATTGGAAACCAAGGAATTATTCCCTGATTTATAACAGTCATCAACCATAATGGCTTTGCAATATTTTTAAATTTATAAATTGATAAAGCTTTAGCTTGAACGTTCGACAAATTTTTTTGATTTATCCAAAAAATATATGATACTAAAAGTACAATTGAAGTTGTAATTACAAAAACAATAGAAGGACCATTCAAACCAAAAAATTTAACTGCAGTAGGTAGAAAAATAATAGATAATAATATGAACATTGTGTTTGAGTAAAATATAGATTCTGAAATTCTACTTAGACCTCTAAACCCCTCTGAAATAATTCTCATTAAAGAAAAAGTAATTACGCCTACACTCATTATTTTTAACGGAATAATTAATTCTTTTTTTTCAAATATTTCAATAGAAATTAAGTCCGAGAAAAGTATAATTAGTAAAAAGAAAAATAAACTTGAAATAAAAGAAATACCAACACCTAAGTTCATCAATCCCTTAATTTTATTATATTTTTTTTGTTTATTATAAGCTGCAGTAAATCGAACAATAATATTATCTATACCTAGTTTAGATACTTCAGAGGTAAACATTATGATTGATAATGCAAGAAAATAAATACCAGTATCATTAGCACCCAATAGTTGCGCAATAATTATGCTAAATAATAGCCTTGAAAAAGTTGTAATAACTTTTAAAATAAAAGGAAAAATGGAATCGTATAAAACTTTAAGCACCAAATTTTCTTATATAATAATCAATTGTGAGATCTAGTGCTTCATTAAAATTGTATTTTGGTTCCCAATCCAAATCTCTCTTAATTTTTGAACAATCTATAGCGTATCTTTCATCGTGTCCAAAACGATCTTCTACAAAGGTTATCAAAGATTTGTAAGACTCTTTTTTTGGAACTTTTTTATCTAAAATGCTACATATTAATTCGACAATTTCAATATTTTGCATTTCACAATTTCCTCCAATATTATAATATGATCCAGGATTAGAATTATTGAAAATAAGATCAATTGCTTCACAATGATCTTTTACAAACAACCAGTCTCTAATATTTTTTCCATCGCCATATACTGGAATATCTATGCCATTTAACGCATTATAAATTATTTTAGGTATAAGTTTTTCAGCATGCTGGTGCGGACCATAATTATTTGAACAATTACTTATCGAAGTATTTAATCCATAGGTTTTATTAAAGCTTCTTACAAGAAAATCACTTCCTGCTTTTGTAGCAGAGTATGGTGAATTTGGAGCGTAAGGAGTGGACTCTTTGAAAAAACCTTTCGGACCAAGAGATCCAAACACTTCATCTGTTGAAACATGATGAAACTTAGATTTTTTGAAATTATCAAATGTGTTAAAAGGTTTTTCATGCCAATGCCTTAACGCAGAATTCAGAAGATTGAATGTTCCTTCAAGATTTGTTTTAACAAAAATAGATGGATTAATTATAGAATTATCAACATGCGATTCTGCGGCGAAATGTATTACATTATCGACTTTATATTTAACAAAGACATAATCTACAAAATCTGAATCTTGTATATCTCCTTTTTCAAAGTTATATCTTTCATCGTTCGAAAAATTTTTTAATAAACTTTTATTAGATGCATATGTAAGCAAGTCTATATTCACAACTCTTACATCTTTATACTTCTCAAGCAGGTATATAATAAAGTTTGATCCGATGAAACCTGCTCCTCCTGTAACTAATATATTTTTCATTTTAAATATCTCCATTTTCTTTTAGTTCATCTAAAAACGGTAAATTTAAATCCTTTTCTGATATGATTAAGTTGTTTTGATCAATATCCAATTTAAATTTAGGATCTTTGTAGTTTACCCCTGCATCTAAATCAGGCTCATAATAATTATCAACTTTATAAATTACTTTAGTATCATTTTCTAATGATAAAAAACCGTGAGCAAACCCATATGGGATAAATAATTGTTTCCGATTTTTATCGTTTAATTCTATGGATACACATTGACAATATGTTTTCGAAAAAGGTCTAATATCAACTGCTATATCAATAATAGAACCTTTTACTACTCTTACTAACTTTGCTTGAGGAAGCGGATTTTTTTGAAAATGTAAACCTCGAAAAACATTTTTGTGGCTTACTGACTCATTTTCTTGCTTAAAGTTAATTTCACGATTCAAAAAATTAGAAAAACTATCATGTTTAAATGATTCAGAAAAATACCCTCTATCATCATCAAATATTATCGGTTCACACAAAATGATTTCTTTGATATTTTGTCTTTCAAAATTCATATTAAGAAGTCAGGTTATTTAGATACTGAAAGTAAGAATTTGATGAGTAATTATCTTTTAAATAGAGTTCTAATTCTTTCTTTGTTAAAAAATTACTACCCAAACATGCTTCTTCAACACATCCAACAAGTGTTTTATTTTTTAATTCAATATTTTTAATTTCGTTTGATGCATCTAGCATTGAATCAAAGGTTCCAGTATCAAACCAAATTACATTTTTGTCTAAAATATTAATTTTGAGATTTTTTTCATCTAAATAAATATTATTTAAGGAACTTATTTCTAGCTCACCTCTATCTGAGGGCAAAACTGTTTTGGCTTTTTTGACAACGTTCGATGGATAACAATAAAGTCCAACAATCGCATAATTTGACTTTGGATTTGAAGGTTTTTCCTCAATGCTCACAACATTATTATTATTATCAATTTCAGCTACTCCAAATCTTTCAGGATCATCAACACTATATCCAAATATGTTTGCACAATTAGAATTTTTAGTGTTTTCGATTGAGAATTTTATTGTTTTGTATAAATTAGAACCATAAAAGATATTATCTCCTAAAATTAAACAAACAGGATCATTCCCAATGAAGTCTTCTCCAATGATAAATGCTTCAGCAAGTCCATTAGGATTCTCTTGAACACAATAAGATATTTTCAACCCTAAACTATCTGAATTTTTAAATAACTTTTTATAAAAGCTTATGTCATGGGGAGTTGAAATAATTAAGATTTCGTTAATTCCAGAAGAGATCAATGTAGAAATTGGGTAGTATATCATAGGTTTATTATAAACTGGTAACATTTGCTTTGAGATAGCTAACGTTGTAGGATGCAGTCTTGAACCTGCTCCTCCGGCTAAAATAATGCCTTTCATTCGAACAAAGTAAAACAAAAATATGAAAAAAATAAATGTTATTTTTTCTCAATAATTGATCTTCCAATCAACTTTTCCCAATCTTTTTCTTTACGTAGTGATAAGTTAATTTCCCAAGCTGCTTTTAATAAACTCATATCAACCGAATTTTGTTTGGCAAAGAAAATTAAAGCATTAATATCTTTTGGAAAGCATGAACCGCCAAATCCAACTTTACCATCTGGGCCAGGTACTTTCAAATGGCTACTACCAATTCTATCATCAAACTTGGCTAAATCTGAAACTTTATCATAATCGATTTTAAGCCTATCACATAAAATTTTCATTTCATTGACAAATGATACTTTTGTAGCAAGAAACGTATTAATAAAATATTTTATCATTTCTGCTTCAATACTTTTACACTTTGTAATTTCTACTTTGGGAAATACATAGCGATAAACTTCTTCCAAAATTCTATTTTTATCATTTCCTCCAATGATGATATTCTTTTGGTTTTTAAAATCCTCTATGAAGTTTTTTTCTGTTAAAAATTCAGGATTAAATAATAAATTAATTTTATCGTTAGATGCTTGAAGAGAATCTGTTGTACCTGGAGGAATTGTAGATTTTATTACAACAGTTTTTTTAGGTTTATTATTACAAAAATTATTGATTTTATTGACTTCACTCTCAACTATATCGGTATGACACTTACCGCTTGTCTCCATTGGAGTTGGCAAACATAAAAAAATAATATCTGATTTATTAACTAAAACTTCTAAATTTTTAACGTTTGATTTTTCTTCAAAAAACTTATCATAGCAGAAAATTGTATCAAAATATGGTTTAAAATTCTCTTTAATTGCTTGACCGACATATCCAAGACCAAGAATTCCAACTTTATGATTCATAATTTATTTTCCTTAATTTTTTCCAAATAATTTACTAGAGATTCTATAATAGAGTTCCATAAATATGTTTTTTTAATCTTTTTAATATTATTGTCTGTATACATAGAGAGTTTGTTATTATTGATGTTAATATTATTAATAATATTTTTTATATCATCTGTACTTTTAAAGTAAAATGAGTTTTCTTCTAATATATGTCTATTGAAAATATTATCATGTGCTGCAATAAGACAATTACAACCCATTGCTTCAATTAAGGAAGGTGGAGTACCTCCAACTGAATGTCCGTGAAGATATAGTTTAGAAAAATACCTTAAATTATTTAAAATATTGTTATCATAAACTCCACCGAGAAATATTATATTTTTAGATTTATATTTTTTTTTGAGGCTTTTTCCATACTGATTATCATAGTTTCCTACAATGATTAATTTATTTTTTTGACTTGAAAGCATATATCCCTCAATAACTTTCTTAATGTTATTTGAAGGTTCAAATCTAGCTATCATTAATAAGTAGTCTTTTGGAATTAATTCATAATTCTTTAAATAGTTCTGATTCGGATTTTTAAAAATTTCTGTTCCATATGGTAGATAAAATGAATCCTTATTAAACTTATTTTTGTAGTAATCTTTTATTGGAATGCCATCACTTATGAGAAAATTAGCTTTTTTCACAGTGATTTTTTCAAATAAAATCAATAAATATTTCTTAAAAAATGAAATATCTTTGCGTTTCCATTCAATGCCATCCATGTTTACGATTATTTGAGATTTTTTTAGATTTACAAACATTAGTGACAAAGCTAAAGTCCCATAACCAAGCGCTATAATAATTTCATTTCTGTTTTTAATGCTATCTTTAAGACATAAATAATCGTAAATAAAATGAGCTAAAGGACCAAAAAACTTTTCGTCACACCATTTATGAACAATTTTCACATTATTAAATTTTTTTTCTTTGTAGGGATGTTGAGAGGAATTATATACAGTAACGTTAAAAAATTCTGATAAGCCATCAGACGCTATTTGTGCAAACTGCTCAAAACCTCCGTGTTTATTCGGTATTCCCCTGGTGCCTATGATTGAAATTCTGCTCTTACTTACCATAAATTTTGAAATAAAACTATAAAGTTTTTACTAAAGAAATTAATTTAGTCAACTATGAAAGCATTTGATAATAAAATAATTTTCATTGTTGGAAATTCACGAAGTGGGACTACAATGATGAGTGAAAGCTTAGGAAGACATGATGAAATCCACTCTTTTAAGGAGATACATTTTTTTGAAGGTTTCTTTTCTACAAAAAACTTTGAAAAAAAAATGAATAAGATTGAGGCTAAAAAATTTCTTAATGAAATGATTACGATTCAAGTTCAAGGATTTTACAATAGAAAAAATGCAAATAAATTTTCTGATATTTCAGAGTTGATATTATCTAATTTAGATAAGAATGAAATGACTCCAATTCTATTATACATAAATTTTTTATTATTTTGGGCAAATAAAAATGGTAAAAGCATTCCTTGTGAGCAAACTCCTAAAAATGCGCTTTATTTAAATCATTTTTTGAAATACTTACCAAACGCTATTTTTATAAATATGATTAGAGATCCTCGTGCAATAGCATTGTCACAGAAATTTAAATTTCAAAGATTGAAATTTGGTAACCATAGTTTTTTTGAATCAATAAGGGAGTGGACAAACTATCATCCAATAATAACATCAATCATTTGGAATTCTTACATTAATTCAACAGAGAAATATAAATTAATTAACCTCCTAAACATTAAATATGAAGATATAGTTTCAAATCCAAAAAAAAATATGATTAACATATCAAAGTTTTGTGGATTTAATTACCATGATAATATATTGATGAATTCTAATACAGGCTCATCCATTCAATCTGATAACAAAAGTGTTAAAGGTTTTGATGATAGTAAAATACATAACTGGAAAAAAATACTTTCGAAAGAAGAAATTCATATTGTACAGTCGATAACGAAAAAAAATATGAAATTATTTAAATATGATATTTATCAAAGCAAACCAAATTTAGTAATAATTTTTACACACTTGCTTACTTTACCTTTAAAACTACTACTATCTATTATTTTTAATTTTAAAAATTCAGACTATATACAAGCATTAATTAAAAGATTAAAATTATAAATATTTTTTGAATTAATATTTCAAATTAAATAACAATCTTAAGAATTCCTTTTTATGTTTAACGACTTAATCCAACCTTGAATAGACATCCTAGGTTTCCAATTTA
>MDSZ01111383.1_pt1 | contig 25729 bp, 19 predicted proteins | sample 811201 | NCBI WGS metagenome assembly MDSZ01 (sample SAMN05326647, study PRJNA326480) | marine metagenome | isolation source: seawater | place: Indian Ocean: North | collected 2010 | reverse complement strand
TTCCAAGTTCCTACTTGAATAAATGATTCATCTTTAGTTAAAAAACTAAGTCCTTTATCCATTTCGTTAAAATTATGTATAGATGCAAAATGCCTGTCTTCAAAAAATACTTCGCTACCCATATTGCTCATAGTTCTTATTGTACCAATCAACTGTGTTCCTAATACCTGTTCTTAATTCGGTACTTACTTCCCATTCAAGTAATTCTTTTCCTTTTGTACCATCTACTTTTTTTTCTAGTACACCATCTGGTTTAGATTGATTGTAATTAAATTCACCATCCCAACCAACTTCAAGTTTAATGATTTCAGCTAACTCTTTAATTGATATGCCTTTCTCGACTCCTACATTAAATAAGTGATGTCCATCAGTTAGATTTATTGACTTTATAAGAGATCTAGCCCCATCCTCAACATATAACCATTCTCGAATTGGTTTTCCAGTACCCCAAATTTCTACGGTGTTTAAGTTATTAATTTTTGCATCACAAATTTTTTTTATAATTGCTCCTAAAGCGTGTGATCTTTCAGCGTAAAAATGATCTCCGGGTCCGTACATATTTGAAAGAACAACATTTGCAGAAGAAAATGTGTACTGATCAAAATAAGCTTGACCTAGTTGTATAAAAAGTCTTTTTGATAATGCATAATTAAAAACTGATTTATCTGGTGGTCCATTAAATATATTCTCTTCTTTATAAGTAGTAAATTCTGCTGGGTACGCACAGTTTGAAATTGGATTTATTAATTTTTTTACAGCATTGTCATTTGACGCCTTGTATATATTCATTGCCATTAGTGAGTTTTTTGAAAGCATTTCAACAGGGTATTTATAACCATAAGATATTCCTCCAACAAATGCAGCACAGTTTATAACAACATCTGGCGATTTTTCTTTTAAATAGTTATCAATGTCGGAGAATTCTGTTACGTCACATTCCTTTTTTCCAGGAATCTCTAAGATTTCAAAATTTGAGTGCTCTGTTTGTAAAAGTTTATTGACCCAACTTCCAAGAAACCCATTTGTACCAATTATTAAAATTTTCATAAATATTAACTAATTGTTGGATGTTCCCATGTCGGAAGTATTAATCCTTCTTTTATTAATGAGTAATCTTTTTTTGCTTCAATAATGTCTTGTTCAACCATTATTTTTACAAGTTCTTTGAAATCAACTTCAGGTTTCCAGCCAAGGGTTTCTCTAGCTTTCGAAGAATCTCCTAATAAATAATCTACTTCGTTAGGCCTGAAATATTTTTCTGATGTAATTACATAATCTTCCCAATTTAAATCGACATATTTAAATGCTGCTTCAGCAAATTCGCGGACAGTTTGAGTCTTACCAGTAGCTAAAACCCAATCGTCGGGTTTATCGTGTTGCATCATCATCCACATTCCATTTACATAATCTTTTGCGTAACCCCAGTCTCTACTTGCATCTAAGTTTCCTAAAGTTAGTTTTTCCTGTAAACCTACAGAGATTCTTCCTACAGCCCTTGAGATTTTTCTTGTTACAAAAGTTTCACCTCTTAGAGGAGATTCATGATTAAAAAGAATTCCGTTAACTCCAAATATTCCATAAGAATCTCTGTAAATTTTTGTTATTTCATGAGCAAATACTTTTGACGCTGCATAAGGACTTTTTGGATCAAATTTTGAGTTTTCATTTAACATTTCTCTAGAAGCACCTCCGTACATTTCAGAAGATGAAGCTTGATAAAACTTGATATATTTATCTGCATTCCTAATAGCTTCTAACAGTGAAATTGAGCCTAAAGTTCCAACTTGGGTTGTAAATATTGGATTAGAAAAAGATACTGCTACATGAGACTGAGCTGCCAGATTATAAACTTCATCTGGTTGAATATTTAGAATTAAATTGGTTAGAGAAGAAGAGTCTAGTAAATCTGAGTAATGTAGAACAAATTTTTCATCATTCGAAAATTGAGAAATCAAGTCATCTATTCTTACTGTATTAATTGATGATGATCTTCTAACTGTACCATGGACTTCATAACCTTTTGAAAGTAAAAATTCAGCTAAATATGCACCGTCTTGTCCTGAAACTCCAGTTATAAATGCTTTCATATATCTGTATTTTACATAATTAAATGATTTTAAATTCTATAATAAATTTAATTATTTTGCATAATCTATTATCGCAACTTCATTTAAAAAATCTATATTGATAATATTCCATCCACTAATTTGAAATGCATCTAAGTAGGGGATAAGTTGGTGATCTCTAATATGAACACCGACTAATGTAATTTTGTTTCCATCAAATGTCTCTAAAAATGCTAGATTGCCTTTAAGACAACTCTCTCCATTATCTAAACCAGTATATTTTGTACAACCAATATTTAGATTATTTTTTTTAAAAGTTGGTATATGAAAACCTTCTGTTCCTCTCCCACGTTCAAAATAAGGAATGTCTTCTAGTTCAATTATGCTTGATGAGTATAGAGCAGTAGTTTGAAGCCCACCATGATAAATAAGAAATTCTTCTTGTGAGTTGTCTATTTGGAATATAAGTTCTCTAAATTTTTCATTGTCAAAAGGCCGTGTAGTTTGTTCGTAATTTGGAGATTGTAAATTTACAAACAAAAATATAACTAGGGCTAATGGAATTACATATTCGAAATTAGAATTTTTGATAAATGAAGAAATATAACTAAGACCTTTAGCAAAAAATATACAAAAAATTGGTAATAAGTAAATAGATGATCTAAAACCACCAAAAGGCCAAATTTTTAAAATTGAAGCAAGAAGGTTTATAAATATTGCAATCACAGAAAATACAAAAAAATTGCTTTTTTCTTTTATTAAATAAATGCTACCAACTAAAAAAACAATTATCGATACTGATAAAGGAAGTTCAAAAAAACCTAAGTCTAATTTATTAGACTCTCCAAAATATCTTATAAATGAATAGCTAAGCCACCTAATAAATAAATAAGGTCCACCTTCAGTAGGTGCATAGTAGGCAATTACAAAATTTTGCATACCCTCATCTCTCCACCTAAATAATTGAATAATCGACAAAAACAATCCAGGTAGAAAGTAAAACATATTGATAAATAGATTGGTATTTTTTTCTTTAATACTTTTAATAAAATTAATTAAAAGCAGCGCTCCAATTAAAGGCCAGCTTGATATAGAGATAAGTAATAGGAACCCCAGTATTAAAAAATAAATTTTCTTTGGTGAAGATTGAATTTTAAAGAAAAAGAAAATTGTGATAATACTAATTGCAACATCTGTTGTATAAGGCTTCGTTCTAATTCCGTATTGAATAAACATTGGTGATGAAATAATTAAAATAATTACAAGCATTTTTTCAGGGTTATCTATTAATCGATCTGGAAGTATCAAAATTAACAGAGATAACAAACTTGAGTATATTAAGAAAAATACAATTGTTTTTTCAGTAGAAAAATCTAAAAATTTAAACACGTTCTGCGCAAAAATAGTAAAAATGGGGTGAGATACTGCGCAACAACGTAAACTATCAATTAATGAATCGAATCTTGACCCCAAAAGAAGCCATGAATCATCCCCATAAAAATATTGTTGAGAATTTAGGCTATACAGTTGTTTAACAATAAATAATGTAAAAACTAAAGCAAATTTTGTTTTTACATTATTAAAATTTTGTAACAGATTAATTTTCATTGTTCGATATATTGCTTGACAATAGTTTTACAAATAAATTTATAATTACTATATTAAATCCAAATATATAAACTCCGTCCATAAGCATTAAAGTGTCAGTTTTTATTTCAAAGCTCAACATTAAAATAATTAAAATAATCATTAAAAAACTTTGAAATCTGCTTTCCCTTGTGATAATTTTTTTAATAAATAAGTAAATAAAATACAACAAAACAAATAGGGTTAATATTCCAAATCGATTTAATATTTGTAACACACTTGAGTGGGGTCCAGAAGTAATATAGGAATCAGAATTTTTTACAATATTTAAATATGCACCTGGACCATGTCCAAAAAGAAAGCTGTTTATATTGGGCTTGTACCCTTCATAAAACATTACCCATGGTGCAGTTCTATTTAATCGATCAGTAATAAATTCAAAGCTATACTCTACTGCTTCAACATATTTTTGATCTTTGTCTACTCCATCATTAATTGCTTCAACACCAATATTCTCGTAATCCTTATTAGGATGGGTTTCAAAAAAAGGATCTGTCCTATCAAATACAGGTATAAATTGAATTATCAAAATCAAAAATATAGTCAGAATTATTAGGTATTTTTTATGCTTGCTGTAATTTGTTGCAAACAGAATTATTAAAACCATGGCTACAACGAGTACAGACCACCTAGATTGTGATAATGCAGTAGTAAAGATTGAAAAAAGAATAAATATAAAATTTCTGTTGGATTTATTGTAATAAAAATTAATTAGATATAAGCAAAAACAAAAAACTTGAAAATTAGAAAAAATTTCATAATGATCAGTGATGCCCCTCCATGTTTGAATTTCTCCAAAAGTTAGTAATTCAGAATTTCTGTTCAGAAAAAAAAGATTCGAAAAAGAATTAAAAAATATGTTTAAACCAAAAAATAACGAAAATAATTGATAAAAAATCAGTATATTTGATATTTTTTGAATAGTTTTTTTTATTACCTGTTTTTTTTCAGTTTTAATGAAATTGAAAATATCAAATAATAAAACTATTAAAGAAAGAAACCAAATTAATGCTGGAAAATGAAACTTTGCATCAGGGAGGTGTGCAACCATAAACTTCCACCTATGGGGATATGTAACGTCTTTTAAGTTTCTTGAAAGGTCGTAAATCTCAATCTTTAACTCCTCATCGGAATATTGATTTTGGACTTCAATAATTGATTCCAAATCTTTTTTTTCTAAATATGTGTTTTGAGTACTTATTAGGGAATCAATTTCTTCTTGCTCAACATATATGCTTCTTTCAATAATTGATTGCTCTAAGCTTGGAGAGTTAAGGATAGGATTAATTAATGAAAGAATGCTCAAAACAATCACAGTAATAAAGGCCTTATTTGAAAAGTAATATGATTTATTTTTTGATACTAAAAATATTATATAAAAAATAACAAAGTCATAAAACCATGGCAGACCTAGGCCTGTACTAATAAAAGGAAAACACATCAAAGCCAGTATGATCAAACTACTGTGTCTGCTAAACGTACATAAGAAAGCAATAACACATTTGAAAAAAGAAAAAACAACAAATATCCAGAACATTGAAGTATTTTCAAAAAAATTTGTAGTGTTGTTAATTAAAAATTGGCTGAAATATACTCCAACTAAATAAATAGTAAAAAACTTTATATTTATAATTTGTTTTATTTCGTTTATTGATATTTTATTTAACAAGATTTTAAAAATTAACAAAAGAATTATCACTTGTTGTAGAATGATACGATCAAAACGTGGAAAATAAGTATATAAAAGATACCTAGATTCGTAGATATCAAAATAGCTATCTGAAACTGTAAAATAGCAAAATCTATTCTGAGAAGTTTCATTAATTAGTTGAACAACAAAAAATGCATCGGTATCGTTTTGGGTATTAAAATACTTTAAATTAAGATACTCTGCAATAGCGAAGCCTTCGCACAATCTGTAATAAGTAAAAATAGCGGAAAGAGTAAATAAAATTAAAAGAATATTTGATTTTCTAAAATTTTTAATATTCATCATTTTTTATAAATTCGAATTAAAAGTCATAAATTAAGATTAATAAATTTGAAAATCTTATACACGTTCAAGTAATTTAATTTAATTTTCAGTTTTCTTTTTAAACTTGAAACATAGAAAGGAAAATAATATAACGATTAAATTAAAAAATAAACTGTGAGGTTGGAGTCGATAGAGCCTCGGCTTATACGTTATGACAGAAAATTCACTATTGTTACAAGCAATACTCATACCTCCATAATCATTTTTAGTAATTTCAATATCTTTACTATTCTTCCAATGTTTTGAATAATTGAGTGGTATGTCTATTGTAAGATTTTTTTTACATTCAACTTTAATTTCATTTTGGTTAATAAATGAATAATTTTTTCCTTTATTACTTTCGTATACATAAATTAAAAATTCTCCTTCATCAGAGAATAAAGATAAGTCATTATTGTTCAATGGTTGTTTAGAAATTACAAAATCTATATTCAACTGATTAAATAATTCTGTATTCATTAATTTTTTGTCTATTTTGTTAATTTTTGATCTGTAAATATCTGAACTGTAGTCAACGTCATTTATGTTATAAAGTAAAAATATATTTTCTTTAAAAAAAAGAAAATTATCATCAACTACAACCACTCTTGAATTTTCTTCAATTAAATTTATTGAAGGGAATGCATTTATAACTTCTTGCTTGACTGTATTTTGGGACAATGGAACTGAAAGATGAAACAAAATAAATATAGAAAGTTGAAATAAATTAATTATATATACCATTCTCAAATTTCCCTTTTTCAAGTATTGGAGAGTTAAAAATAATGAACAAAGGATTAAAATATTTTTAAAACTAAAAATCGAATAATCAACTTCTATGTGCGAAAATCTTTTTTCATAAAATATTGGAAATAATTTGTAGGAAAAATAAGCCGAATCAATATTATCTAAAATAAATTGTTTAATAAATAAATTAACACTTTTACTTTTATAAACAACTGAACCTAAAAACCAAATAGATGAAAAGATAACTAATACTTTCTTAGCAAAATTTAACTTTGTTGGTGAAAAGTCTTTTTGCGAGCAAATTTTTAGACCTATAACAAACAAACTAAACAAAGAGATTATAAAAATTCTTTCATAAAGAATGCTTTTTAAAGGAGATAAATACAGAAGAGCAGGTATTATGAAATAAATTTTTTCAACTTTTTTTGCAGAATATACAGCTAAAACAATACTCGTTCCCATGTATGGTATATGAGGAATTCCATATAAAACATCAAAAACCTTTGATAAATCAAAGGAATTAAACGAACCTAAAATAAATGGAAATTGACTAATTGGAATAAACAGTAAGCCTTTAACAATGTTTGATAAGGTGAATTGAAACAATAATGTTCTACCACCTTCATTTGATAAATTTTCAATATAGGCAATAACAAAATCGTAATAAAAAGGAATAGAGACTAGCAAGATAAAAACATTAGAAATTAAAAAATTGATCAAAAACTCTTGATTAATTTTATTTTTATTTTCATACAAAATTAAAAAGATGAAGATTGCAATAATCAATGTTGTTTGAATAGAACCAGAGAATATAGCAAACAAAACAACAGGTATATTTAAATAAATAAAATTAGGTGAAATAAAACTTTTTATGTAAATAAAATAAATTAAAGGTATAAAGCAAAATGCACCAAATATAGTAATGTGATTAATCCAACTTATAAAAAATGAATTAATAGAAAAAGCAACAGATAATAAAATACCCAATAACGGATTGATATCATAAAATTTTGAGATAAGTATGCATCCAAAATAACAAATTAAAATCTGTATCAAAACTAAAACAGTTAGTGCTGATTCGCTAGACATCATTCGATAAATATTTATAAAAATACTTAATGGAGCAAAATTGGAGTGGTGTGTCAATTCAATTCCAAAACCAATTAAATTTGAATATCCGACATAGTTTGAAGACATTAAAGATGTTTTTATAGATTCCATCCATGGCCAATGCAATAATGGCTGATCAATATAGTAATGATTCAAACCATATTCAGAATTTTCATTATTAAACGGAGGTATCATCTGAAATAATAAATTAAAAGATCCTAATATTTTGTTATTTAAAAAAATTAAAATAACTGAAAAAATACTTAAAAAGGGAAATAAAATATAGTATAAATTTTCCTTCTTATTCATTTAATACAAGATTTATGTCTCTTAATTTTTTATAAGCTGAGAGTAAATTACTTTTATTTAATTGAATATTTGAATACTTAATATAAGTCATAACAGCCAAACAGTGGGAAGAATCGATGTATTGATCATGATTTAGGTTTAAATGTTTTTTTATTAATGAAAGTTCAGTACATGCTATTAGGAATTTCTTGTTTTCTAACTCTTTTAGTACATCTTTCATGAGTTTAATTGAATTATCGAAATTATTTTTTTTGATTTCGTTAATAGATTTTGAAATTTTATCTTGAAGACTATCTGTTGGTTTTAATAAATTTAAACCATAATTTTTAAATGTATTGAAATAAAAATCTGTATTTGTAGTAGCTGTTGTACCAAAAAGAATAAAATCTTGATAATCATTAACAATATTCAGATATTGACCTGTAGCACCATCTATAGTAAGAATATTTGAAAATTCTTTTTCTAAATTATATTTGTAAATCCAATGATGAACAGAGTTGCATGCAATATTTATTATCTTTGGGTTCAAACTGTTCAAATAGCTTAAGCTACTTTTGAGTTTTTCAAATGGTGCATCATTATTGCTATCTATTGATTGAGCCCTATCTGGTATTTTAGAATTTGAATAAAGAAGCACTTGTGGATGCTCTTGATCCCCTTTTTCTGTTGAGAATAAGTCAGTTAAAATTTTAAAATAATTAGCTCCAGCTTGAGGACCCATGCCTCCTAAAATTGCAATATCAATATTCATTTCTATATGTTATTCAAAAATACTATATAAATCATCAAAATTTAGAGGATCTATATTTATACGAGATCTAATTTCGTTATAAAATTCATCTCCTAAGTCAAAATGTTGTATTTGATTTGTAACATACTTTTCTGATGGTCCATATTTCAATTCTGCTTCAGATATATAAATATTTTCATAATCAGTACAAACAAAATCTAAAGCTGTAAATGGATTGTCTAGCTTTTTGAAGATTTCTCTAAATATATTTTTATGAATGTTAAATACGTCAATTCCAAAATTGACTGATTCTAAAAATAAATTTTTCGGTAGCTTGTCTTTTTCACTTACATGAGTAATTGGATTGGAATATGAGACATTCGGATAAATAAAGTACGGATTTGAATTAAACGCTAGTACTCTAAAACTTCTAAAATAGCCAAATTTTAACTTTGTATCTATAAATTCTTGAGCAAACCATTGTTTTTTATTCTGTGACCAGATTAAATTTTTAAAATATAATAATCTTTTAATTTTTTGTAATTCTTTCATATTTGAAATAACAAATGTATCTTTACCTCCAGATGATACTGAATTTCTGATCAATATAGGAAATCCTAAATTAGTTACAGACTCTTCATCATCTAAAAGGCAATACTTGGGAATATGTTTTTCATAATTATTCTCTTTCATAAATTTATAAAACTTTAATTTAGAATAGAATATTTCAAAATTTTTTAAATTTGATTTAACATCAATATCAATATGTTTCAAATTATTAAATTCTTTAATTAAATTTAATATACCCTGAAGTTCTGATTGAGGTAAAAATTCTATTTTTGAAAAAATTACTAAATTTATCTTGTTCTTAAAATTTTTATCAAGTCTTCTTATAAATTCTTCTAACTGTTTTAATGAATAAAAATTTTGCAAATTGTTTTGATTATCTAGCCAATCAGTAATATGCATGTATTGATTGTCGAAATTAGATGATTTTTTTAGATGAAAGAATATTCCAAAGTTCATATGTAGTGGGTGGTTGCTATCAATATTGTGTGGAGGTAATCCAAGAAATATATTATAAATTTTTTCCATCTAAGACCTTTTCAATAATTTCTACAAGCTTCTCAGCTCCTTTATTTACACAAAAATTATCTTTTACATGTTTATATCCATTTTCACTAATGTTTTTATAAAAAGTATCATCATCTAATAATTTTTTAATAGACTCAAACCACTCTTTTTTAGAAACAGCAAAAACTGTATGCAAATTATTTTTTAAGTCAATTTGTGCTTGAGGCAAGGGTGAAGTTACAGATGGTATGCCTTTTGACAATAAAGATATTGTTCGGTTTGCATTTCTAATATAAACATTTGTATCATCTAAACTTGATAAATTACCCATTGTAGGTGATACTCCAATGTCAAAATTTGAAATTATTGAATCAAAATCAACTTCACTATATTCAAAATATTTTATTGGAAAATTGTATTGAAATTCTTTTTTAATCATTTTGATATTGTTTGACAATATATGGAAGTTAAATTTATGGGTTTTATATAAATCTTCTAACGCTGGGGCACCATTAATTTTAAAATTATTTATCAAATGAAATGGATTTCCATGATATCCAATTATAGGAGGAGTATTAATAATTTTATTTTTAGGACTATAGGAGACGGTTTCTTCAAAATCTATCCATTTGTAGACTGGTAAATGAGTATTTTTTCTAACTACATTAGCCCATGGTTCACTTCTAACTAAGATTGCATCAATATTTTTGTTTATTAAGCGTTTTTGGAGTTTTGATTTAATCTTATTCTTTGAAATCATCTTTATTTCATGATATTGGGTTAATAAGCCAGGATTAAGAAGTATTATTTTTGAAAATGGATATCTGGATTTAAAAGTTTTAATATTACTTGTGTTGTAACCATGAATTAAAATTACATCAAAATTATCGTGATTAAAATTAAAATTTTCAGCAAAAGTTAAATCTACACCTTCATTTTTTTCTTTTAGATAATTTGATAGCCAAATTAATTGTCTTTTGCTTTGAAAAGCAATTTTATTCTTATCAGAAAAAATTAAAAGTTTCATTGTTGTTGAAAATTAAATTGCCCATTTTCAATAACAAACTTGTAATCAATATTGTCAAAATCATTAGGATTATGAGTAATGTTAATTATTGTTGATTTTCCGAATATAAGGCTTTTTATTTTTTTTGCACTCTCATTATCTAAATTTGAAAATGCTTCATCTAAAAATATAATTTCTGGATCTTGAAGAATCAATCTTATAAAAGCTAGTTTTTGCATTTGACCATCCGATAAGGTCTCTTTTGTTACTTTATTGCTTAAATAATTATTTTGAAAATTTTCATAAAAAGAAAGGCTTCTAAACAATGAGTCTATATTTTTTTCATCAATATTTCTTAAACTTTTTGTTATCTGAATATTTTCAATTAATGAAGCATTAAAAATGTAGGGCTTGTTGCCTACATAACCAAGATTATCTGAAGAAACTTCAATCAAGCCCGAAGATGGAGCCAAAACACCGGAAATTACTCCAATCAATGTGCTTTTGCCTGTTCCGTTTTTTCCAAGAATTACTGAGTGTGAGTTTTTTGGAATCTCAAAAGATAGATCATTAAAAAGAAAGTGTTCCATACCAGAATATTTAAATGAAACTTTATCAGCAGCAACACTATGTCTAAGATTTTTATTCACAATGTAATCTGAATTTACTCTTTCAGATTGTAAAAGATTTCGTTTTAAAAACTTATCTAAAAATGGAACCTTGATACTTAATTCATGATAGCTTTCATTACTAGCACCAAAAGCTTGAGCCATTCTCAAAGTCAAAAAAATAATTTCTAAAGTGAAAGAATTTTTAAAAAAATAAATTAATAATCCTATTGAAAGAGTGCCTATAAATTGTGGGGTATTGTAATTGACGAATCGCAAATTACTTATTTTTAAAAAATTATTAGAAAAAATTTGAAGAGTATTATCAAAATTTTCTTTCACAAGTTTTTCAATTTTAAGAATCTTTATTAAAAAATAATTAGAGGCAATATCAACACTTTCCTGATTTATTTTTTCTAAGCTTTCTTGAAAATTTTCAGATGTTTCTTTATTTTTCTTTTTTTGTAAATAGATAAAGAAACTTGATAATGATCCGATAATTAATAAAAAAGCTGTAATAGAAAAATCAAGATAAACAATGTAAATCAGAAAAAATATAAATTGAAAAGAATTTGTAAAAAATGAAACTAGATTTCTATACAAAAGTCCCAGCATTGTAGCTTCATTGTTTACTTCGTAAGCAATATCAGAAACCTCTTTGTTCGTTTTATCTAATAGTTTTGATATGCTGCTGAATTTGAGATCTTTGTCAACTTCAAGCCTAAGTTTCTCTCTTAATATATGGTCTGAGAAAAGAAAAAAGAATCTCACAAATATAAGACCAACTAAATAAAATGCAGCATAAGAATCAAATAAAAAACTAAAATATTGATTAGAAGTGTAATCACTTGTAATTAAAAAATTAAGAAGAGAAATTATTAACAAATCAGCAATAATTACAAAATTAATAAACACAAACGAACTAATTAACTTTATTTTCTTTTGTTTTACATTAATTGTTTTTGAAAACGTCCAAACTTTTGATAAATTTAAAAATAATTTCATCGGCCTTTAATACTTAAAAGCCTATCGTAGTCTTTTAATTCCATTTTGGTTAAATTTTCTAACGAGTGATTATGATTTACGTAATTAATAGAATTTTGTTTGATTCTTGTTAAATCGAATTGTTTATTTATTGCTAATTTTAAGACTTTTTCAAGATCTCCCTTTTCACAATTTATTAAAAACCCGTTTTTGTTATTTTCAATTATTGATTTGATTCCTTCTACATTGTTTCCAATGACTATAGAACCTGAAGACATTGCCTCTAATAGTGTTTTAGGATTACCCTCGTATTTAGAACATAGGATAAAATATTTATACTTATTGTAAAAATTTGGAAGATCATAGTTTGGAACTTTACCTATAAGATTAATGTTTAAGTTGTTGTGTGTAATTTCGTATTGCAATTCATCTTTGTAAAAACCATCTCCAATAATATTCAACTTTGGTAACTGATAAGATTTATATTCATCAATCAAAAATCGAATATTTTTTTGATCTTCCAACCTTCCGACAAATAATAATTCATTAATTCTTTCTTGTTCATAATCTGTGAATATTTCCTGATTAATGTAGTTTGGCCTAATTTGAATGTTTTTATTTACTTTAAATTTTCTGTTCAAAAATTCTTTATCTGATAATGTTGTTACATTATATTGATCTGATAATGATAAAGAAAATTTAGTTAATAATTTAATAAAAAAAGTATAAACAATTCCACGTTTTTCAAATTTAGACCATTTCAGTGAGTCGTATCCTGTTCTAATTATAAGTGGGTTTCTGTAAATAATTTTAGATAATATAGCTACCCAACTTCCCTTAAGTTGATTTGTTTTAAAAATAGAAGACGTTCTCAATACATCTCTAAATATAAAAGGTATGGCAAGTGATTTGATAATTCTTATATATTTGTTCTTTGAATATTTCATTCTTGTATATATTGGATAAATTTTTATTCCATTAACATCAATTTTATTTAAATCTTTTTTATCTCCATATGTTATAAAATTAAACTCAACGCCATTTTCCAAATACATTTTTTCATAAATAGCAATTTCTCTTGAAATTAAACCTGCTGTATTCCAATCATCTATTGAAATTCCATATGTAAAAAATAAGGTTACATTCACGTAACAATACTAATAATTTAGATTTGATTATTGATACTAATTATTGATAAAAAATATATTGCCATAAAAAAATTCACCTTGTCTCGAAAAATGATCCAGATCACTAAAATAAATTTCATTTTTTTCTATATTGAAAATGTAATTCTGTGAATTTAAATGGTAAAAATTTAGTGTAGAAATATATTCAATTGCTGAATAATCATTGCTCATTGAAGATGCGGTTTTGTCTAGATTGTAAAACAAAGAAATAATTTTTGGGTTTAAATCGTTTGCTTTTTCATAATTGGCAATACTTATTGTATTCGGATGAATATGAGGTTCTATCCAACTTCCAACATACTTGGTTTCAACTGAGCTAGGAAACTTCTGTAGATAATCATAAATTTTTTTAACTCTTTCAGTAAATACTGAAAAACTTTCAATATTTTCATTCTGAAAATCAGTTCGTATTATTGAACTTCCATTATTTTCTATCAGATAAAATCCTGCTTGATTGTAATAAACTAAATCAATGTAGTCTTGATTTAGTTTTACGAATTCTTGTAAATCTTCATATGAGCAACCTGGCTTATATGAATGTACCCTACACCCTGGACTGCTTATGCCAACAATGAAAGGATGATCAGAATTAAGAAACGCCATATTATATAAATCCATAGCGTGAGAATCTCCAATGATTAGGAGTGCGTTATTTTCTAATTTACAGTCATTAAATTTTTCAATAACTTCATTATTGATGGTTTCATTCCAAAATTTACATTTATCATCTTGAAATTGAATTTTTTCTGTATCGATATTTAGATCGTTAATTTCTTTTAGATTATCGTAAACTGATCTGCTTTCCTGATTTAAGGTATTCACATATCTTTCTTCAAAACCATTAGTAGATATTAAATAAAAACTAAAAATAGATAGCGTACCAACATAAAGCACTAAGAATATAAATAAATTTTTCTTTAATAATTTTGAATATCTAAATTTATTTTCAATAAATTTATAGTTTAAAAAGGATACAAAAATTACTAAAAACAGAATTTGAATATCATTAAGCTCAAAATTATTAAGAGGCATCCTAAAAAATGCAAGTATTGGTTGGTGAAATAAATATAGGGAATAAGACATTAAACCAATTTGGTTAATTGGTATAGACAAGATATTTCTGATTGTCTTATATTCGTTTCTTAACAAAATGACAATAGCTGTTGAAATTGATATGGATATAGATCTAAAATTATCCGTTATATTTAAATTTATAAATTCCAGACGAAAATCTATAAGTAAAAATAATATAAATACTGTATTAAAAACTTTTAATAATTTTATATATCTAGGATGTATTGAATTGGTTAAATATTTAGGTGCAAAAATCACAATTAAAACACCAAGAAGTATTTGCCAACCTCTAGTTAAAATCGAATAATAGCTTGAGTTAGGCAAAGAAAAAGCTACTAATGAAATAAAAAATATCGCTAATAAAAATTTGCCAATATTCTTATATTTTCTAGATAAAAAGATAACAATTATTGGAAAAATTATATAAAACTGTTCTTCTACTGAAATTGACCAAAGATGAATAAATGGATTTAATGAATTCAGTTGACTGAAATAATCTATTGTTATTGAAAAATATTCGTTTACTACAAAAAATGATTTCCATAAAACAGTCTTTGCAATTTCTTCTAGCTGGAAGGGGTATGAAACAAAATAAAATATTGTAATTGTAAAAATAACAACGCTTAAAAGTGAGGGGAGGATGCGTTTTATTCGTTTTGAGTAGAAGTCTGATATTGAAAATAATTCTTCCTGAATATTATAAAGTAGGCCATAACCAATTAAAAAACCTGAAATAACAAAAAATATATCGACACCTAGATACCCGTGTTTAAATAATTGGTATTCAAAGTGATATAAAATTACAGCTACTACTGCCAAAGCCCTTAAGAAATTTAAACTATAGCTAAAATCAAGTTTTTCTAATTTAGTTTGAGGATAAAAAGAATTATTCTTCTTATTTTGAAATATTGCTAAATAATAAAATGTATAGATAAAAATAAATGGAATAGATTTTAATATCGATAATAGAATTGATTCTAGAGGGTTGTTAAAACTCTGAAATAAAATTAATAGAAGCAAATTTAATATAGTTACAGAACAAAAAAATATATAATGTTTATATCTATTTATTAAAAAAAGTACTAAAACCATCAACGAAAGAGAAAGAGATATTATCCTATACGCTCTCATGCTTGTTATTAATGTTGCAAGTAAGGAATTGTCTTCTTCAATGTAAACTACTTGACTTACCTTTCCAATGCAATATAAATTACTTACTTCTGGGAATATTGAAATATCGATAAAATTATATTTAATTTCTATCTGATTATCTAATGCCAGTTTGTTAGTATCAAATTTGCTTAAACTACAATTAGTAAAATTTTCCAATTCATAATTTAAATTTTTATCTAATCTGTCTTCACCTTGATTAAATAAAGCGGTAAATGATAATAATGCAATTACAAAAAATAAAATTATTAAAAAATATATATTTATAGTTTTTATTTTTTCAAAATTCATAAACTTAACTTAAAATCATGGCCAGTTCCAGAAAAATTTTGTTTGAAGATTACTGTTTTTAATTTTTTTCTTTAGTTGATTGATTTCATTTCTTAATTCAACAATTTTGTTTTCATGTGTTTCAACAAAAATATAATCTACCCTATTTAAAACTTTAGTGTTGATTAAATGATTTAATAACTCTACTTCATACCCTTCAATATCAATTTTTATAAATTTAATTTTTTTAAATTGTTTTAACCATTCTGCAAAATTGATAACTTCAATTAATATAAATGAATCTGATAAATTATTTTTTTGCTTTATAAGAGAACTGGATTGAGAATAAAGAACTTTATCTAAATTAAAATCTTCATGCATATACAGCTTGCTTACAGTGTTTGAAGTACCAACAGCAGACATTATTGGATTGATATTTTTCAATTTTTTAGTTTTCTTTTTTAATATATTGAACGCTACAGGGTTAGGCTCAAATGAATAAACTTGTGAACCATATTTAGCAAAAAGTTGGGAATAAACTCCTACATTTGCACCACAGTCAATACATATATCATCACTTCCTAAATTTCTTACTATTTTTCTTATTGAACTTGGAAGTTCAAAAAGTCGCTTTTTATTTTGAAAATATATGTATAAAACTTCGGGTAAAATTTTATTTAATATTTTATACACTCTCATCATTTGATTTAATTCTAAAACTGTAAGGTTAAACAATCTACATTAAATCTTATAGTATTTAAATTTAAAATAATTACTTTTTGACTACTTTAAGGAAACTTCCTAAGTCAATGATTTGATGTTGATCTTTAAAAATTTCTAAAAATAATTTATTTCCATTCTCAATATTTTGATAGTAGAAATTTTTAAAAATATAGAAATATTCATCCTGTTCTAAATCATTTATTAAGTTAAATGAATTTAAGAGACCTTCAGAATTTAAATAAGGCTCTTCTAACATATAAAGCCAATTATCATCTAGAGACGTCACGGGCTGCGTTTCAGAAAATAAATAAATCCAAGAAAAAGAACTCACTATTAATACTTGTTCATCATTTAATTCTCTTATTTCTTCAATTACTTGCCTGCTTTCATATAAACTACTTGTTGTACAAAATGGATCAGTTATGCAACTATTGTCTTCTAAAAAAGTTTTTACAATAGTTGATAAGAAAAAAGTTGTAATAATTAAAAAAGTGAATAAAACTATATTTATATTTATATCTAATTTTTTTCTTGATATCAAAATGACAAAATAAATTGAAATGTATGGATACATTATAAATAAGTGATATGATTTTTCTGATAATGATATTCCAAATGAAATGATACCAATTGCTAAAGCAGTGTTAGCTAAAATTAGGTTGATGTCATTTTTATAATCAAAATTTTCTTTTGGTGAACTATTTAATAAAATAAAAGCTAGAAGAGTCCCACTGATTAAAAACTCTTCAACAATTCTAGGTCTATATAGGTAAGCAAGTAATGGGTGGAAGCTTATTGTTTTTGAAAGTTGTGCAGTTCTCCACGAATTAAAATCTATATTGTGTATAAGAAATTCTGATATTGTGAAATTATAAATTAATGTAAAAATGAAGAAAAGCAGAGCAAAAATAGCAGAAAACTTAAATGCAGCTTTTGTAATTATAGAAATCTTATTATCTTTTTTAAAAACAATAGCCAAGTATAGTAAACCAAAAAGTATGGAATCAATCCTAGTCAAAATTGCTAAAGAAATAAAAAAGAATGAGAAAAGAAGATATTTTTCTTTAGTTGAATTTATGTAGTTAATTAAATAAACAAAAGCAAATATTAGTAATGCACCTTTAAATAAATCTAGAGATACATCCTCTGTTTGCCTAACGAGCTGTGATGTAGAAATAAGTAATATTAATGCAAGGTATTTTTTTGAAATTTTATAAATATGGCATAAATGAAACAACGATACAAAGTAAATTAATAAAGTAATACAGAGAACAAAATATGCTTGTAGTATCCCGTATCCGATGATCTTACTAGTTATAAAAATAAAAAAATAGTAAGCGGGACCCTTGTGTTCCCAAAATTCATTATAAAGTTGGTATCCTTCATTAATTGAATTTGCTCCTACATAGTAATGGCCAAAATCAGTACTCCACAAATAAAATAGTTTTGATGACCATAAAAGTGTAAATAAAAATAAAAAAATTATGAGAGTCAAATTCTTAAACATTATATTATTTTTATAATTCACAACATAAAGTATATAGTACGAAATAGACTTTGAATATTTTCAATTAACACAATAACGTTAAAATAGTTAACATTAGAGTGTTTGAAAGGGTACAAATTCCGCTATGGAAAAATTAATAACATCTCAAGAATCTGAAGATCTTGATTACGATTCAGTTGTTGATTTATACAAAAAATATGTAAATTCGACGTATGTATCACTGTTATCGTCATTTCCTTTTGGACGGGAACTTGTCGAAAGTGCAGAGGGTCCTTATTTAAATATGAAAAATGGAGAAAAAGTTCTCGATATGACTGGCGGAATCGGAGTATTAAGTCATGGCCATAATCATAAAAGGATAATCGATGCAAGGATTCGATTTCAAAATAAAAATAAAATGGAAGTCCACAAAGCTTTTTTATCGCAATATGTAGCTGCCCTTAGTCACAATTTATCTACAATGTTGCCAAACGACCTTAATGTTTCATACTTTTCTAACTCAGGTGCCGAAGCTAATGAAGGTGCCATAAAAATGGCATACAAATTTCATGATGGTAGTAAAAAAACAATTCTTCATAGTGATATATCATTTCATGGAAAAACACTAGGAACAGCAAGTGTTACTGCTTCAAAAGAAGTTAATTATAAATTTCCTAGTATTTCTAATACTGATTCTTTTAATTACAACTCGATAGATTCTTTAGATGAAGCAATTCAAAGAAATACAATTGATGATAAGTGCGATATATATGCAATCATTGTTGAACCGTTTAGTGCATCTACTTTAAAAGAGTGCTCAGAAGAATTTTTACTTCATCTTAGAAATAGATGTGACGAACTAGACATAATTTTAATATTTGATGAAGTGTATAGCGGCTACTTTAAGACTGGAAGGTTCTTTAACTTCATGAGAGTTGAAAATCTTTCACCTGATATCTTAACAATGGCAAAGTCATTTGGAGGAGGAAAATCTTCAATATCAGGATTTACTGCTACTGATAGAGTATTTGACAAAAGCTACAATTCACCCAAGTACGCAAACCTTCATAGTTCAACTTACTATGGATTTGGAGAAGAATGTTATACCGCAATTGAAGCACTTAATATTGCTGTTGATGAAAAATATGCAGAAAAAGCAGAGTTTTATGATGAGGTTTATAAAACAAAACTCCAAGAACTAATTGATAAATACCCTGATATTTTGACATCTTATTCTGGAAGTGGAACTTATTTTGGTTTGTTTTTTAAGAAAAAATTTTCAACACTTGAATCTATTACAAAATTACTACCCCTAGAAATAGCAAAGACAGAAAACTTGATGCTCAAAATTATTGTAGGATCTGTTGTTGCTGAAGTGTATGAAAAACACAATATACTATTATTTGTTGGATTGATTGATGATTGTCCACTTAAGATTTCTTCTTCCTTTGCGCATGACGAATCCTTAATTATTAAATCAATTGATGCTATTGATGATGTTTTATCATCAGGAATTATAACTTTAGTAACTAAATTTGTAGTTAATAAATTTACAAGTTAATTTATTTTTTAACTTTATTACAAAATTACTAATTAGAACTTTGTTTCAAATCTTTTAATACCTTGATTTTCAAAAAACTCATCTACTTCACCTGTAAAATCATATCCTTGCTCAGAAATCATTGTCAGAAGATTGATATGTATTTTTAATTTTGTTTCAAGAAAATATGAGAGTTTAGAGATAAATTTAAAAATAAAAGTCGGAATAATTATTGGAGGTTTTTTATGATTACTCTGTTTTTTGTAATCAAAAAATAAATCTAATGTCGAAATAGAGTTTGTATCTGTAATGTTGCTAATTCTCACAGGTAGTTCTGAATTGAAGGACAACTCATCTAATATTATTTGCAGAGCAGAAGATATAGTTTCTATATTCGTATAAGACCTGTAAGTTTTTTCTGAAGGAAAAATGAAAACTCCTTTTTGTAGTAATTTGATAAATTTATCGAAATTCTGATTTTTAAAATTATCTCCATAAAAAGCTCCTGGCCTAAGGATAATATAATTTTCTTGTGGTAAAAATCTTGATAAAAATTGCTCAAATTTTAATTTTGTTTCACCATAAAAATTAATTGGCTGACCTTGCCCAATTTCTGGAATGATTTCTTTTCCAAAAGTAGATGAGATGCTTGAAATTTGAACAAAAAAGAATTTTAGATCTGCTGAAACTAAATTTTCAACAAACTCTTTTGGAGAATGAAAGTTTGCATTATCTATATTTTTCGTAAGAAAAGAGTGCTGAAGTCCACTGGCATTTATAATGATAATTTTTTTATTACCTGCTATTTTTTGAATATCTGTTGTCAATGATTTTTGATTAATATTACATACTAAATTAATATCTGCTTTCGATTTTTCGTTTTCAAGCATATCAATATTTACTATTGTATTGTTTTTGTTTTTCAAAAAATATTCGATTAGACAAGAGCCTAAGCGACCATTTCCACCAAGGATTATAATTAAATTTTCCAAACTAATTTTTGAACTTTGCTATTTGTAACATGCTTTTAATACTGAATTTTAAAATTTTAACTTTTTTTAAGAGTATGTTTGACCCCCAACTCACAGGACTACTTGACAGTGTCTCGTCTTTTATTAAGTTAAAGCGCTGAAATTTATAGCTTTTCTTGATAACTAAATAAGTACCAAAAATATTAGGAATTAATGTCTCTTTAGGAATTTTTTTCCAAATTTCTAAAAATACTTTAGTTGGGTAAATTCTTATAGGACAATTTGTGTCATGAAAGTAAGTAAAAGTTTTTAATACGATGATTAATTCGCTTACAGAAGTAATAAATTGTCTAAATAAGCCCTCATCAAAATTTTTTCTTTCTCCAATAAATATTGTATCCATTTTTAATTCATTTAGAACAATTCTTAAATTCTCAAAAAAGTAGCCAAAGTCAAAGTCAAGAGTCAATACAAAATCAAAATCTGTAATTTCATCAGTTTTAGATAGTTGAACTAGAGATTTTCCATGACCTAAATTTTTACTATTATTAAATATTTCATAATTTAATCTATGTTGACTCAACAATAGTTTTAATTTTCTAGGAGAATCATCGGATGAATTGTCATTACAAAAAACAAATTTAAAATCAATATCTAGCTCTTTAAAATTATTGATTAATTTTTCAAAATTTTTTAAATTATGAGATTCGTTGTAAAAAGGAGTTAATACAAGTATTTTATGCATTTATTAAATTTTCAAATGTATTAAAAGCCTGCTCAATAGCTTGATCTTGATTGATGTAGGAATAGTTTGATAATCTTCCTGAAAAAGATACTCTATTATTAAAATTTTTAGAAATTTTGTCTTTTAATTTTTCGTTTTCTTTTTCATAAAATTTATCAACTGTAGGATACGGATAGTGTTTGTCATCTGAACCGGGATATTCGTATGCAACCACAGAGGCATTTACCATTTGCCCAGTAGCATGTTTCGTTTCAACTGTTCTTGTGTAGGGAACATCTAAATCTGCATAGTTGATTACATAATTTTCAGTAACTTTTTCATCTAATCCTAATTCAGAAAAATAATGTGGTTCTAATTCAATGCCTCGCCATTTTAAAATATCTTTTTTTAAAAAACTATCTAGTGGACAGGTAAGTATTAAGTGATCAAAATTTTTAAACTCATCATCAATATTGTCAATATCAATTTGCTTTTTTAATTCTATATCTACCTGACCTAATACATTTTTAATTATGGGAGTTGCACCCTCTGGGTGAAAAAACTCGTAAGTATCCCTAAACAATCTTTTATATCCATCATTTCTAAGCTCTACTCTTTTTGGGGCAAAATTGCTAGACAATTCTTTTAAGTTGTCTCCCCACTGCTTAATTGAATAGCCCTTTATAAACATCTCGTAAAGGGTTGGGCCCATCATAGAAATTATATAATCTTCAAAGTTTTCACCACTTGGCTTCGATTCTAATTTATCAAGATCCTTCTTAATATCTTTCCAGTTATTAAGTTTTTTGAGTTCTTCTATTTGTGGAGGCCATGACAACAACTGATCTGTATAATCTGAATTTACTTTAATCAAAACCTTATGTTCAAATGGCCTTATCATGCCATATTTCATAACAAATTTAGCAACCCTTTCATTACTTGTATGAAATATATGAGCTCCAAAAGGCTCCCAAGTTACATCTTTGTAAAAAAAAGAACTGGAGTGTCCACCGACATAATTTTCTTTTTCTATAACTTTAACATAATTACCGTTAGCATTTAGTTGATTTGCTATTGTTGCACCTGACCAACCAGCTCCAATAATAAGATAGCGTTTTTTTGACTTCACAACAAAAATCCTAAATAGATACTAAATAATTATAAACAAAACACTTGAAAATTACATAATTACTTATTTGAGCAATCAGCATATTAATATACAGAAAATGAAAATTTATTTTAAATTTTTAAGTGTTGTTTTTGGATATCTAATATCAATATATTTTTTATTTTTATTTTTTAATGATTTTAATGTTGTAACGATTGGCGAACAGGCTAATTTAAGTTTAAATTTATTTAACTATATTCTTGCAATGATTGTTTTCTTGTTAAGTCTCTACTTTAGAGCTTTAAGGTGGGAGGCTTTAGTTTTTGAAAATATTACTCCAAGTTCAAAAAAAAGCTTAAAAAATTATTTAACCTATCTAGTATCAGATGGTTTAAATAATTTGCTTCCATTCAGAACTGGTGATTTTTACAGGATAACAATTACAAAAGGTGAAAGTGATCAATCAATTGGAAAGCTTTTGTTTCTTTTAGTGTTTGAAAGAGTATTTGATTTAATAATCTTATTATTTTTTGGAATTTTTGCTTTATTTTCTGTCAAAAATAATACGATTTTTCTAGAATTCTTTACTAATATTTTTAATTGGTTTTTGACAAAACAATATATATTTTTTCTAGTAATAGCTATAACTTTATTAATTACTTATGCTGTTATAAAATTTTTAAAATTAGGTACTAAAATCCAACAACTTATAACTGGATTAAAGAACTTAAGAATCTCATTATTAAGAGTAATTTTATTTACTCTAACAACGTGGTTGTTTGAATTTCTAGTCTTTGTTATTATTTTTAAATCATTAGTAATCGAAATAGAAATTCTTGAAATGTTTGTAGTTTTTATTTCTTCGACTTTATCAACCTTGATACCCTCAGCTCCGGGATATATTGGCACATTCCATTTTATCTCTAGTGAAATACTCAGTTTATTTAACGTCTCAGAATCAATGGCTGGTTCTTATTCGGTAATAATTCACTTAGTGCTTGTTTTACCAACTATATTGATAAGTGTTGTTTATCTTAATGTGAGACTTGTAGCAATTGTAAAAAATTCTTTAATTAATAAGAATGTTTGAAATTAAATTTTTAAATGAATTAAATTACGACAGTCTATTTTTTCAATAAAAAAGAGTCTTAAATATTAATTTATAAGAAGTTAATTAATGGCCTCTCTGTTTTTTAGTAGTGTATAGATTTGATTAATATTTATGATTATGTACTTTTTTAATTTATTGTTACTTAACACATTTTTTAATAGTTTTTTATTTGAGAGATTATTTCAAAATGAACCAAGTATTGCTGAGGGTAACTTAATTAGTTTGCAAAATGACTTTATCAAAATTGGGTTTCCATACAGTTTCTCTTTAAATGTTTACTTTGTAGCTTTTTTTGTAGCTTTATTTTCTACAATTGTAATTTACTATATATTGCCAAAGTCAATATCTTTAAATTCACCCATTCAGCTTATAAAGGAATTCCTTAAGATAATGATCAGTTATAGTGGAGTTTTATTAAGTTCGATGTATCTCCTCAGATTATTTAATTTTTCGAGAGGGTATATCCTGATAGCAATAATTATCTATCCTTTTATTTCTTATTTACTAATTTGGTTTTTAAGACTAGAAAAATATAAAAATACTAAGTTTAAGTTTTTTGCCTCCGCTGCTGTGTTAATTGTATTATCATCTCTACTTTTTTCTTTAAGGGAAAATGACAACATAGCTTCTGTAACAATTCCAAGTTCCAGTAGTAACACTGTAGTTACTCTTGGAGAGGTTGAAAGTGATTGTTTTGAATGGTCAGGTAGTGATAATTTCAAAGATTGTATTAGTGGTATTGAATTAGTTAGTACTTCACGTTATTCAAAAAGCTTAAATAATGTAATTGTTTTTGAAAACGATTTATATGTTTTAGATGTATATGGAGTAGTCTACAAAAACTCTCCTGACAATATATTTTTAGATATTTCTGATAAAGTTATAAATCGACTTGATAGAAATCCAGATGTAGAGTCTGAAGGCGATGCAGGTTTGTTTTCTTTGTCTTTCCATCCAACACAAAATTATTTTTTGGTAAGTTATTCTGACTTAGAGGATAATTTAATAATTGAAAAATATTTCACAAATGAAAAACGAGTTCCCATATTAGAAAACTCTGAAGTAATATTAAGAATTCCAAACTCAGCAAATATTCATTATTCTGGAAATTTAATTTGGTCAAATTATTTTAGTGATTTTGTATTAAGTGTTGGAGATATGAGGTCAAATTTAGATCCGTTAAGAAACTCGGAACCTTTAGATACAACTTCCCCTAGAGGAAAAATATTATTAATAAACAAAGAAGTAAGTAATCCAGAGCTTATTACATTAGATGCTAAACGTGAGACAAATAAAAATATCTTGGCATATGGATTAAGAAATCCATGGAAAACATTTGAATATGAGAATTATTTATTTGTCTTAGACATTGGACTTATAGATGAAGAAGAATTGAACATTTTAAATCTTGATGAAATTTCAAATTCTAAAAAACCATACTTGCTTGGATGGCCGCACTTTGAAGGTACTATAAACAACAATGTTAAATTTAATCAAATTTTGCTTCATAGAAATGGAAAAACAGAAAGTATTAACAAATTCATAATTGAAAATTCAATTTCTCCAAAGGTTTACTATTCACATCAAGCACCTGAAAATTTTCGAGCAGCTATTATAGGTGGCGCAGTTATTGATAATCCAGAAAGTAAATATTTCGAACATTATTTTTTTGCTGATTATCTAAGTAATGAATTATTTTCATATGACTTTAGAAATGATGAACTGTTTATTTTTCCACTTGGTAGTTTGAACTCATTTATCACTTCTTTAACAATTCACCCATCAAACAAAGATTCAATCTTGCTTACAACTGGTTCGGGAAATTTAGTTGAGTTAAAACTACCTTAGATTATTAATTTTAATATTCATCATTATATTTAATCGAATAGTCAAAAACTTATAAGTTTGGATAGTTGACTAGTTGTAAGATAAAAATTTAAGATGAAAGTTTTAGGGAAGATAGATCTAATATAAATATTTGCCCTGTATATGTAGAAATTAGAATATTTCCAAATTTGTCATTCTTAACAACAACCGGTGCGGTTTTTATTGATTCAGATCTTGTTCTAA
>MDSZ01086974.1_pt1 | contig 25730 bp, 17 predicted proteins | sample 811201 | NCBI WGS metagenome assembly MDSZ01 (sample SAMN05326647, study PRJNA326480) | marine metagenome | isolation source: seawater | place: Indian Ocean: North | collected 2010 | reverse complement strand
TTTCAAAATAAAGCAATTCATGCTTTAAATAAACTTAGATATACTATTTCTGATGATAACTTTATGATAGTAGCACTTAAATATAGAGATATTCTTTTAGAAAATAATTATTCAAATTCTGAAATACAAGAATTATTTTCTGATTATTTTTAAAAAAAAAATAAAATTATATAAAATTTTTTTAATTTAATTTATTATATTAAATGTCAAATACTAATTTATTAATTTTACCTCATCAATTATTTGATCCAAAATATATTCCTAAGGATATAAAAAATATTTATATCTATGAACATCCTCAATATTTTAAAAAGTATAATTTCAACAAAAAGAAGTTAGTTTTACATCGTGCGTCAATGAAAAAATATGAAGATTTAGTTAAAAGAAAGAAATTTAATGTTTTTTATATAAATTTTAATGAAACTTTAAAAATTCCATCTAACTATTGTATTTTTGACCCAATAGATAAAATTAAATTTAATCCAAAACCAAAAGAAGTAATTGAATCTCCAAATTTCCTTTTAACAAAAGAGGATTATGGTAAATATAGAAAAAAAACAGATAAATTTATGTTTCAAGCATTTTATATGTTTGGTAAGAAAATTAATGATATAATACCAACTGTTAAATCACAAGATAAACAAAATAGACAAAAACTACCTAAATCTATAACTGTTCCAAAACTTCCCTCTAACAAATCAACATCTGATAGTAAATATATTAAAGATGCACAAGATTATGTTAGTAAACATTTTAGCAAAAATTATGGAAAAGTTGAAGATTTTCAATTTCCAATTTCACATCAAACTGCTTCAAAATGGTTAGATAATTTTATAAAAAAAAAGTTTACTAACTTTGGACCATATGAAGATTTTATTGTTCCTAAGGAGGATTATTTATTTCATTCTGTATTATCATGTGCTATCAACATAGGATTATTAAATCCATTAGAAATAATAGATAAATTAAGACCTTTAAAGGATAAAGTTCCATTAAATTCATATGAAGGTTATATCAGACAATTATATTGGAGAGAATATCAGAGATATACGTATATTTATTGTGATTTCTCCTCTAACTACTTTGGATTTACTAAAAAGTTAGGTAAAGAATGGTATGATGGAACAACAGGAATTGACCCAGTAGATAATGCAATTAAAACAGGTTTTGAAAACGCTTATTTACATCATATAAATAGATTAATGGTTATTGGTAATTATATGAATTTATGTAATATAGCACCTAAGGAGGGTTTTAGATGGTTTATGGAATTTAGTATTGATTCTTATGAATGGGTTATGTATCAGAATGTTTTGGATATGGTTTTTTTTGTAACTGGTGGTAAGACAATGCGTAAACCATATATATCTAAAAGTAATTATATTGTTCAAATGAGTAGATATACAAAAAAGGAAGAATGGACAAAAAAATGGGACGATAAATATGATAATTTTTTAAAACAGAATAAAGATAAGTTATGGAAATTTAGATATGCTTTTCCAACTTTAAAAAAAATAATGTAATAAAATTGAATATTATGTTTTAAAAATTAAATAAATATTAAAAATGTCTACTAGTCCACAAAATCAACCTGAACCAATTTCCAAGTTTGGTGAGAATAGTGAAATTAAAACTAAAATGGTTTATTATATGTCATACAAAGATATGTTAAAAGAGAAACGACCGCCACATCAAATCGCTTCTTTTGTTTCAATTGATGAACTACCACCCAAAGAAAAGGATTTTAGTAAAGTTGTATACAAGAAATGGTTGGAATCTAAGAAAGAGGAAACAAAGGAAAAACCAATTTTGGATAAGTGTCTTGGAACATGGACTGGAACTGCGTGGAATTGCCTAGGAAAACCAGAATATAATTGTTTTAATTGTGCTAATTGTAGGATGGAACATTGTAGATGGATGATGGATGGAATAAAACCAGCCATGCAATATTAGAACCAAAAAAAAAATCAAAAAATTGATATTAAAAAATTTTTTACTTTTGATTACAAAAAATGTTCACCAAGTTTACTATGTTTATTTTTGGAGTAACAATTTCCTTCGCAGGAATTGTTTCCACAGAAATTTTCAACAACAGCAACTTTACAATTCCAGATGATCATCTCCTTAGAGGAACTACTATTCCAGTTCTGACACAAGATGAAATCTGGGAGATGGAGGCTATGCAAGAAGCAATTACAGCTCCTCGCATTGGTAAGAATGGAGAAGACCGCACTGTTTACCAACCTAGAGAAGGGAGTGGTGCCGGAAGAAAAGATTTTACTAGACCTAACTTTCTGAAGACAAAGTCATATGCAACATTGAATAAAAGCAATATTGTCCTAGTTATAATGGGTTTTAGTATGATGATTTTTTAAAAAAAAATAAAAAAAAAATTAATAAAAAAAAATTTTTTTATTAGTAAAACATAATGAAGAAAAAAACAAAAAATAAATTAAATAAAAAAGTAATTGTTAGAAGTAAAAAAAATGTAAAAAATGTAAAAAATTTAAAAGTAACTATAATAAAAAATTCAATTGATGTAAAAAAAGAATTAGTAAAAAATTGGAAATTATATAAAATGCAAAAACCAAAAGTGAGAAAAGTTAAAGTAAAAGTTGGAGCTTTTTTAAAGGACCAAAATATTAGTATATTAGAATTATACAATGACTACTCTAATATTTTACAAAAAGATATGGAATACTGCGGTTATATTTTAAAACAACCTAATAATACATTCAATCTACATTTTATAAATACTGGTCCTAATGCAAAAATATATAGAGGTGCATGTGATATAGGAAGATCTTATCCAATAATATGGCATACACATCCAAATGTAAGTAAATATTATCCAAGTTTAGAGGATATTTTTAAGGTAATTAAGCACAGTATTATTGATAGTTTAATTTTTAGTCAATATGGTTATTGGTATTTAAATTGTAATAATAAAACTGAAGATAGGAATATACCACAGATTCAAAAGCAAGAAGTTAATACAATTTTAGATGATTTTTATAGTTATACAAATTCTGGAAGAGAATATGATAAAAATAAGTCATTTGAATTAGCAGATAGATTAACTAGTTATTTAGTTAACTATGGTTTTAAAATAAATTGGATTGAATTAGATCAATCATTCACTTCTGTTTTTAATTAAAAAAATTTGATTTTTATATTTTTTCTTATAAATAGCAGCAAAATGAATCACCAGACTACTTTTCCTAACTTTTATCATCTCATCCTCTTTCAGATGCAGGTTCTGCAGAAAATGAAGGATGGTGTTATTCCAGAGTTTCTAGACAAACCAGTTTTTGACACTCAAACAAAGTTTCGGAATAAGTATACGAAACGTGAAATGAACAAGACACATCTGAATAACAGTAGGATGCGTCAACTTCATAATGTTCACCAACCACGTGGTCAGAATCATTAAATAAACTATAAAAATTTGAATTAAAAAAAATAAAATTCAAAATTTTTTTATTCTATTTTTTTTTCTAATATCTTCATTAGACATTTATTATTTAAATGAATTAATTCTTTAAATCAAATATGAATAATTTTAACTTTTTTCTGATTACAGAATACCTTCACTAACTCATCATTTTTATAATCTTCAATATATCTAATCTCTGTAATACCACTAGCTAGTAAGAGTCTACAACAAATAATACAAGGGTAATGAGTGACATAGCAAATAGCACCTTCACAACTTACACCTCTTTTAGCACAATCGCAAATTGCATTTTGTTCAGCATGAACAGTTGCTTGTTCGTGATTATCTCTAACAATACTTTTATGAGGACAACCAGGCAAAAATCCATTGTACCCCTGAGATATTATTCGGTTATCTTTAACTAGTAAGCAACCAACTTGTAATCTATGACATGGAGAGCGTTCTTTTACAACTAGTAAAATTTTTTTAAAATAATCATTCCAATTAGGTCTTTCCATATTATTTTTTTTATTTTTATTTATATTTTTAATTATAAGTTGTAAAATGAAATCAAATTTTTTTGTGTTTACTTAAATATAAATTTTACTTTAAAAATTAAAAAAATGCTTACAAAAAAGTGTGAATTTTGGAAATATTCAGAAAATATAGATAATTTAATATCAATTAATTTTTTTTTTAAAATATTACAAAGTATTATAAATTTTCCTTTTAATTTTTATACATATTTATGTTTAAATTATCATTTGTATAATATTAATTTAAGTAAGTTAGATGAAATAGAAGAACAAAATTTATCTATTACAAACGGTAAAGTTATTTCGTGGAATATTCAATATGGTAATGGGTGTTTGTTTAATAGTTTTACATTTCCTAAAATGATAAATTTTTTAAAAAATGAATCAGCAGAAATCTATCTTTTTCAAGAGGTTTTAGAAATGGAAAAATATAAGCAAACAACTATTTTAAAAAACAAGTTGAATATGCACTATTCATTATATAGTCCTATTTCTAATTTTAATAATATGAAAATAGGTAATTATATCTTATGTAAAAATGAAATAAAAAAATTATATGATGACTATAAATTTCAAATTGTAGAAACTCTTGTAAATAATGAGAATATTATTTTAGTTAATACACATTTAACAGCAGATTTAACGTGTATGACGCAAGAAAAAGAGATAAAAAATTTAATAAATATATTGTCAAATTATAAAGATAGGAAAATTTTAATTTTAGGAGACTTTAATTTACCTTATTGGAGTTCTGTTATTAAAATTTTAAAAAATAATAATTTAAAAGAATTAAGTAATCAGTTATATAGTTTTCCATCTATATATCCTTTATTTAAATTTGATTATTGTTTTTATAAAAATTTTGAAAATTTGATAATAAATATTCCATATAAAGTAAAGTTTTCAGATCATTTACCAGTTATAATAAACTTACAATAATAATTACTACTAGAATAAATAATGGATAAAATAAATATCTATTAGAACTACCTTTATTTAAGCGAATAGATTGGTTAATAAAAAATTTAAGACTTTCATTAACACTTAAAGCTAGTAAAATGTATAAAAACATTCTAATTTCTTTTTTATAATTTGGTTTTTCTGTATTATTATTATTATTTTCTTTTTCATATTCAGTTAAGATTGTATTAGTTGGATTTGCAATCATAGCGTTTAAATTTGTATTATCATTAATATTTTGATGATTTTGTGCTAAATTATTTATATATCTAGTATTATTATTACCTTGTCTAACATTATTCATAATGTTTTGATTTACATTATTTCCATTTAAATTATTATTCATATTTACATTCATATTTAAATCTTGATTTAGATTTCTATTTAAAATATTCATTGAATTATTATCATCGCATCCACAATCATTATTATTCATTTTAAATATATATTATATTTAGAAAAATAATTTATCCTTTGTATTCTTTATTTCTAACCCAAATATTTAATCCATATTTTTTACCTTTTAATAATTCTGTTCCAGAATGTAATGTCATTTTATCTTCTTCACCATTAGGTAATATATTATCCCAAAATATAGCATCTCCTTTATTTCCTTTGAAATATTTATTTATTTTTGGGAAATATGTTTCACCACCTACACCATCTGGAACATCAGTTAGATAAACAAAAAAAGTATATTTTCTTTGTCCATTTTTTTCAACATTATTTTTATACATTTCATTTTTAGTATTTAGATAATCATAATGTGGTTTAAAATACTGTCCTGGTTCATATCTAACTAACTGAATAGGCTCAATATTTTTTGAAGGTAATCCACAATAGTTTTGTGTTCTTTGTAAAACATTTAATAAAATTTTATCTGGATTATTACCTGTAATAAATTTTTTTCCTATATGTGCTGTCATTGATGTTCTACTTTTATCTGGTCTAGACCCATTTTTACCACAAACTTCTGATTTTTTAATATGAGGTTCTCCTAATTGAATTATATAATCACATTCTTCTTTGCTAAGAAAATTTTTTAATAATAGAATTTTTGGTTTATTGTATAATATTTTTTCCGTAATTTTATTATTTGTATTTTGTAATTTATATAATTCTAAATTAGTGTAATATTCTTTTTGATTTTTTTTTCTTTTTAGATAAAAAAAAAATAATAAAAGTGATAATATTAAAATTATAATAATAAATTTCAGCATTATCTTATATCATACTAAAATAAAAAAAGTAATATAATTAAATTTAATAAATTTATAATGGTTCAATTTTATCTTCTTTTTCATTGTATTTACCACAAATTACTGGAAAATTTTTATTATAAGTATAAATTATATTATTACTGTCCATTAGATAAAGTTCATTACCAATATATTTTTTTGTAGTTAATATTTCATTTTCACCTATATTTTCTTGATAATTTTTTCGTTTTCTTCCGCGTTTACCCTTTTTTTTATGAAAACAACTTCCATCATCACCTATTTTCCCATTGGGAAGATTTTTAATATGACTTCCGCAAAATTCTGATCCATCTTTTCTTTTTCTAGTGCATTGTGATAAATCCATTTTTCTACCTAGACATCTTTCATTACAAGGTAGGTTTCTTTTATTTACTTTCTTTTTTTGCTGTTGAACAGCATCATTGATTATTTCCCTAAAATATATTTCTTTTGGCATAAAATTAGTAATAGTATCATCTTTATCAAGATGATTGAAATGAGCAATTTTAATTGCTAACTTTTTACATTCATCCATACATAATTTAGAAATAGAAAGTATTGTTTCATCCATATTAATATTAACTTAAAAATACATAATCTGATTTAAATCAATTTTTATTTTTTAAAAATTTATATAATAATTTAAAATATTAATAATTTTCGTTTCTACTTATCACACTTAAATTTAAAATTTCCAAAATATCATCAGTTGTATCTAAATTAATACAACTATCAGTTACTGAAACTCCATATTTTAATGGTTTATCATCAATATTTTGTTTTCCTTCATTTATATTTGATTCAATCATACATCCTTTTATACTAAAATTTCCATTTTTTATTTGTTGGCAAATATCTTCTGCAACCTTATATTGATTTCTATAATCTTTATTTGAATTACCATGAGAAAAATCAATAAATATATTTTTTAATAATTTATGTTTTTCTAATTCTTTACCAACATTTTTAATATTATCTTCGTAATAATTAGGTCCCTTAGAACTTCCTCTCAAAATTATATGTGAATACTTATTTCCATAGGTTTTAATTCTTGAAATTTTTCCATCCATATTACAACCAATAAAATTATGTGTATTTTGACATGATATTATTCCCTGTATTGCTACATTAATATTACCTTCGGTATTATTTTTAAATCCAATAGGTGTGCTTATACCAGAAGCTAATTCTCTATGAACTTGACTTTCACTTGTTCTAGCACCTATTGCTGACCAAGATAATAAATCATTAAAATATTGAGGAACAATAGTATCTAATTGTTCCATAGAACACGGAACACCTAAATTAAGAATTTGAACTAACAATTCCCTTGATTTAACCAAACCAGAACCTATATTAAAAGAATTATCTAGATTAGGATCATTAATATATCCTTTCCATCCAATACTTGATCTAGGTTTAGAAAAATAGGTTCGCATTATTATCACTAAATTGTCTTTATAAATATCTATTTTTTTTTTCAAATATTTAGCATATTCTATTGCTGCTTCTGGATTGTGAATAGAACAAGGACCAACTATTACAACCAATTTATTTGATATACCATCTAATATTTTTTCAATTTCATTTCTTGCATTTATAACTACATCTTTATTTTTTTTTGTTAATGGAATATTTTTTAATATATCATTAGGTGTTGGTATTTCTTTAATAAATTCAATTCTTTTATTAGAAATCATTATATATATATTGTGAAATATTTACTTAAATAAAGAAATATTATTACGATTACTGTTGAACACATTCAACACCCTCATTACTATTATTTTGTGAATAATTATTTTGTGGTGATTCTTCAAAATTTATTTCTTCCATATCTATTTTTTCACCAGCTTCCTCAATAAATTTAATCTCATTGCACGCATTGTTCTTAATATTAACTTGATTATTTATTGGAAGTAATTTTTTTAAATATTTTTTTCTTTCTGCATCTAATGAATCTGGAAAAATAATATTGAAATCAATATATAAATCACCCTTCATAGCTTTATTATATTTAAGTCCTTCTCCTTTAATTATATAATCATGATTAGGTTTAATTAAATTATTACTTTTAAAAAGTAATTTTCTATTATCCAGATGGTTAATTAAAATTTCAGTTCCACATAATGCATCTGATAATAAAATATTTTTTTTTATAATTAAATCATAAGTATTTTTTTTACCTTTTAATTTAAATAGATCATGTTGAACCAAATTAATTACTAAAATTAAATTACCTTGTTCATCACAATTAGGATCATAATGTGCCATTTCTTGAAATACAATTTTTTTACCACTTCTAAAATCGTTCTCAATAGGAACATTTAAAATTTTTTTTTTTACTTGATATTTAATACCATTACATTTTTCACATTTATTTATAATTATTTTTCCCTTTCCATTACATTTTGTGCATGTTTTCATACTTTGTTGTATCATACCAGGACCAATATTTATAATTTGCATTATTTTACCAGTGCCAGAACATGTTGAACAAGTTACTATATCAGAATCACTTTTTGCACCTGTTCCAAAACATGTTGAACATTTTACTTTCTGTTTTATATCTATTTTTTTTACTACATTATTATAGACATCTTCAAGAGTTATATCTATTTCTTCAATCCTATCTTCTCCTCTTCTTACCTTTCTTCTATTACTTGTAAATCCAAAAGGAGAACCTCCCATTCCACCACTAAAAAAATTAGAGAATATATCAAAAGGATCTCCTCCTTCAAAACCACCCATTCCTTTTAAACCTTCTTCACCAAATTTATCATATGTTGATCTCTTATCACTATCTTTTAATATATCATAGGCATGACTTAATAATTTGAATTTATTTTCATTTTCTTTTCTATTATTTTCATTTGATTTATCTGGATGGTATTTCATAGCTTTTTTACGATATGCTTTTTTAATTTCACTATCAGATGCATTTTTATCTACACCTAATATATTATATAATTTATTATCACAACTACTAGATTGAAACATTATTACGTTTTGATATTGATATAAATTTAAGTAATAAAAATGAAATTAAAATTTTACATAATTATTAAATTGTATGGAGGAATTTCAAAAATATATAGATTTATTTTTAAACCTAAAAATTTATAAAAAAAAATATTTTAGTGTAAATTTTCAAAAAGAATTTTCATTATTTATAAATAATTTTCCAGAAATTGACAATGATATAGATAAAATTTATGATTTTATTAAATCATATCATTTTTCAGAAAATAGTATAAATTCTTTAATAAATTTAATAGAAAAAGAACATTTAATATATTTTTTTACATATTGTAGAAACCATTTAAATCAAATAACAGAAGTATTAAATATTAAAAATCCTATATGTGAATTTCAAAAAAAAAGAATATTTTTAGGTGTAATATGGTTTGCTATTGGATTTTATATTTGTTATTTAATTAATAAATTTCATAATTTAAATAATTTTATTTCTTTTAAAGATGCATCTAATAATTCCTATATGATATTTTTAACTTGTTGTTTTGTTTACTATGATGATATATTTGATAATTTAGATATTGATATTAAGTTAAAAAAAATAATATTGAAATATACATCTTATTTTTTAGAAAATATCAATACATTTAAAACAATAGAAGAATTAGAAAATAATTTTATAGTAAAAAATACAAATTTATGTGAAAAAAAATATTTAGAAATAAAAAAAATAAATAAAATTTTAGGTATTCTTTTTAAAAAACAAAAGAAAAATCCAAATTTAGATATTCTTAATAACATTAAAGAATTATTTTATTTAGAGAGTAAAACTTCTAAAAATCAAAAAAATACAAATGATGTTAATAAAATTTTAGAAATTACGATTAAAAAATCATATCAATCAATAAAAACTATATTTATTTGTTTATGTCCAAATGTTGATTTAAATAAGTATAATATAACAGATTTAATTTATAAATTATCATTTTTATCTCAATTAATAGATGATTTAAATGATATACAAATAGATATTTTTGAAAAAAAAAATACAATTTTTACTTTACAGAAGAATAATATTTATATTGATAATTTACTAAATTATATTTATTATTTAAAAGAAGATTTTGCAAAGTATAAAAATTGTGAGTATTTGAATATAATAAATTGTAATTTAAATTTATTTTTATTTAATTATGCAATATCAAAAAATAAATTATTTTATAAAAATATTAGGCAATACCTACCTATTTTAGAGTGTGATATTGATTTAATTAGAAAAAAAAAAAATAATTTTATAAAAAAAGTAGAAATTTAAGTTATTATTAATTTAAATAATATTTGTCAATATTAATATATTATTTTTTAAATGAAAACTAAGGAAAATATTATTTATATCGATTCAAATACAGATATTGATAATAGAAATTCTGGATGGTACAAAAGAACAAATAATGGTATAAATAACCAAACCGATGCACAATTGTCAATAGAAGAAAATAAAACTTTAAGAGTTAGAGATTCAACAATAGATTTACCTGGTGTTGTTAGATTTAATTCAGCTTTATCTAGATTTCAAGGTTATACTGGTGGTGAAGGAGAAGGTTCAGATGGATGGACATCTTTTCAAACATTTGAAGGTATAGATGGAACAAATGGTCAAAATTCAATTTCTGAAATAGAAGGTATTAATAATCAGAATCCTTCGGATGGAAATGTATTTGGTTTATTTAAAGAGGTAATTTCAGAGACAGTTTCAACTAGCACTACTACTGAAACAATTTTAGATAATCAAGTGCAAAATATATATTCGAATCCTTCATTTACATATTCTAGTTATCCTTATACATCAAATACAGAACTTATGAATTTAAGTAATAAAACAATTACTTTTATACCAAACACAAATAGTTCTTATAAAGTTTTTGTAAGAGAGAATGATATTTATCCATCAGTATCATATTATTCACATCCAACAATTAGAAGTTTAAATGGTAGAAAAATACCAACAAATACAAGTTATGCATACTTTCTTCAAGGAACAAAATTTAATTTTTATGGTGTATTATATAATTATTTATATATACATGAGAATGGTTATATAAATTTAACAGTAGGAGATACATCAAATTTTTTAAATTCTTATGTGAATCATTTTACTAAATTAAGAATTGCTCCATTTATGGCGAATTTAATTAATAATAGTGATATTGATGATATTAATAGAGCAGATATACATATTGGTAGAGGACCATATAATGAATTAGTAATAACTTATAATAATTTTAGTGCAATAACAGTTGATCCAAATAATAGTTCAAATACAATAAGTAATAATTATAATAATTTTCAAATTCGATTATGGTTAAATGATTCAACTTCAAGCTCATCACTAAATTATTCGGATGATATTTATCCAACTGGAACTATTCAATTTAATTATGGAAAGTGTGAATTTCAAAAACCATTAATTGGTTTATCTGATAAAACTGCATATAATGAAACTATATTTAATCCATTATCATTTGACAATTTGGTAGATTTAAATTTTACATCACAAAATGGTTTAGGTGTTCCTAGTTTAGAGATAGAAGTAGTTCTAAATATAACAGATACTAATTCAAAAATTATTTTAGAACAGAATACAAATTTTACTAATCAAATAGTTAAAGGAACTAATAAATATAAATTACATTTAACAAATAATAATTGGACATCTTCATATTCTGATAAAAACAGTGGTATTATATATTATTCTAAAATTGTTAATTTGGGAAATATTAATCTTGATAGTTTTGTTTTAGCAATTAGAAGTTTACATGATGATATAGAAGACACTGAAACAGTAAAAAATTATTCTGATAGCACAAATCAATTGTTTACTTCAAGTAGTCCTAATATAAATATAACAACAGATTGGGAATCAATAGATGAATCCAAATTTATATCTATATCAGATGTTTATAATTCAATATTAACAAAAGATTATTTAGAGGTTTATGCTAAGAATGAAAACAATATTGCTATTTATAATTCATCAATTCATAGTGTTCAATTCAGATATTCAGATTTTAATACATTAGGATTGGGTGTAGGAACTAGTAAATTATATAGTGGTGAAACTGAAAAGACATTATTAATGAAAATTATTTATGTTTTAAAAAGTGATATAGATAATCCAGTTACTAATTCATTTACAAATTCATTAGATAAGACTGATAAAGTAGAAGGTGATAAATTTGATTCAGTAAATCCATATCATTATATTCCAGGTAATGATGATTATTTTAAAATTAGAGTAAATACTAGTAAAAAAGTATTAGTTAGACTTTATGATTATCTTAATCAGTCAAGAAGAAATTATTCATTAAAAATGACAATTTTTAAGGAAGTTTTAGTAGATAATGTTACTTCATATTTATTATATAAAGAAACAACAGAAATAGACAATGCATATTCTTATCCAAGTCAAAGTATTGATAATATAACAACTAGTGATACTGGGGTTTTTGATACTTATTATATAGTAGTTTCTGGTGAAATTAAATCATATTATTATGGTATAGAATTAGCAACAGTAGACGAAAATACATTAAGTGATACTACAAATATATTAGTATTTTCAATACCTATTGTTTCATATACAGATATGACTAATGCAGAAAGAACAATTTTAAAAAATAAAATAAAGAATTTAGTATATGATAATAGTTCTATTACGGAAGAACAAATATCATCAGTTATATTACAAGCTGGAAGTATTTTAGTTACTATTGCATTTACTGGTTTAACATTAGCTGAAATAGAAATATTAAGAGATGCATTTAATGCTAAAATAGCATCTTCAACTTTATCCCTAACTTTTAATATTGGTGGCATTGAGACAACAATTTTTATAACTCAAAATTCAATATCAGCTTCTATTTTAACTTCAAATTTACCAACAGATACTATTCCTAGTGATAATGGTGATGGTGGAGATGGTGGAGGTGGTGGAGATGGTGGAGATGGTGGAGATGGTGGAGATGGTGGAGATGGAGGAGATGATATTGACTCAACTAATGATAATTTTTTAACTTTAAAAAAAGCAGAATATTTAAGTGCAAATTTTCATAGTATTAATGATTCTACAAATTCTAGTAATAAAATAGATATTTATAGACATACAAGCGTAATTATAGATAATAATATTTTTTATTGTTATTTATACATTGATATGTCAGATTCAAATATTATAACTTATGATTTGAAATTATATGTATTTTATTCAACAAGTATAAATACAAGTATAACAGTGGCAACATTAAATTTTGATAATTTAGATAATTTAGTAAATTATCCTTTTAATTTATTAAATCAAAACAATAAAGTATTAGTAATTTTTGGTAATGGAAATACTTCTGCAAAAAATTTAACTATTAAAAAGTTTAATATATCACTAAACATTGCAACAAGTTCAATTACATTAAGTGAAGATACAGGTTTAAATTATACTGATAGTAATCAATTATTTAATACTAATACTGGTGTATTAGACTTATTATTTAATTTATATTTATTTAGAATTGAAAGTGGGCAAATTAGTATTATTAAGATTGATACTAATAATAATGAGTCAATTTTTAAAGAAAATATCACAACTGTTGATAATACAATTAATTTTGCTAGATTGTATTATCATAATGAAAAAATCTATTTGGTTCTAGCAACTAATAGTAATGTATATAGCATTTTTGAATATGAATTAGGAGATGAAAGTTTAATTGTGGTATATTCTAATCCTGTTGCATTTGCGGCACTTCTACCAAATGGAAATGTAAAAACATGGGGTAAAAATAATAAAGGTGGAAACTCAAATTCCATTACTTTTAATAATGTTATAGATATAAAAACAACTCTACACAATATGTTAGCATTAAATAGTGATGGTAATTTAGAACAGTGGGGATTAGCAAATTTTAACTTTGGATTAGTTAATAGATTTCCATCATTAAGTAATGTAATAGCTATATATTCAAATCATAACGCTTATTTAGCAGTTAAATCAGATAATAGTGGAATTGTTTGGGGTATAAAAGATAATGGCGGTTCAAATAGTGTTTATTTAGATGGTGAACTTTTAGAACAAAATATAGATTTATCAAATATAGTGTCTGTTGTAAGAAATGCTGTTTCATTTTTAGCTCTTAAAAATGATCAGTCATTAGTTGCATGGGGCATGGGAGAATATGGTGCGGATTTAAGAGATCTTTATAATCAATCAAATGTTAATTCAAATACAAAATTTTCAAATATATATGCTGCTGATGAGTCTTATGCAGCAAAAGATATATCAAACAGAGTATTTTGTTGGGGAGTATATTTAAATACAATCAGAGATAGTGCTAATCCAATATCTTATAGATCTAAAAATTTTATTCCAAATGTGAATGATGTTAAATCTACTGCATTTGCATTTGCTGCTTTATTAAATGATGGTAGTGTGGTAGTTTGGGGAGGAAGAGTTGGTAGTGCTGATAATTATGGTCAAATACCACAATATACTAACCTAAATAATTTTAGTAATGTTTCAGTTGCAGACAAATTAACTTCTGGAGTTGTAAGTATTTATTCTAATCTATATGCATTTGCAGCATTGAAATCAGATGGAAGTGTTGTAGTATGGGGTTATGCCCCTACTGAAAGTGAAAATTATGGTGGTTCTCCATATCAAACTATTAATTTTGTTACTAGTTCTATACTAAATTCAATTTCCAGTGACGTTATTGCAATAACAAGTAATGATACTTCATTTGTTGCTCTTAAAAGTAATGGGGATATAATACCTTGGGGTGAAAACAGATATGGTGGTGCACCTTTAATATATGATGATAGAAGGTCAGGTTCTAATAAAGAAACATCTGTTGATTTAAGTTCTTCCAGTGTAACATCCATTGATAATATAATTCCTAATAAAGGAGCATATGCTGCAATTAAAAGTGATGGCACAGTTTTAACATGGGGAGATGTAGAATTTGGTTCTGATAGTTCTTCTGTTTCTGGTTTAAATAATGTAGCTAATATATATAGTAATTACGATGATAGTATTAAAGAACAACCAACCTATTTTAATTTTGGAGCATTTGTAGCAATTAGGAATGATAATACTGTTGTTTCTTGGGGAAATTCTATTTTCAATTCATCTTCTGTTGATTTTTCATATAACTTAACAACCTTGGACACAAGCATACCAAATTATGATTATATTAAAGGATATACTGATAACAATAATATTACTTTTGCACCTTTTAAAGATAATATTTATTATATAAAATATGATAGTGACCAATTTAAATTATATATTAATAATAATTCAACATCTATAATAAATTTATCCTTAACTAATAGAGATATAATTAAGTTTTTAGAATTTAGATTTTATGAAGGGGATAATGATTTGTTATTAATTCTATATCATGACAATTCACCAGAAGAAAATAAAAATAAATTAAAATTATTCAATTTTAGTAATAATTTTGCAAATATAGAACCAAATATATCTGAAAATATCGATGCTGCTATTGTAAATAATAATGAACTTTATATTTTCAATTATACAACAGATAAAAAGGTTCAAGTTAGAATTTATACAATTGGTGATAATTCTTGCACTTTATCAACTACATATTTATTATTAAATGAAGATGATACTGAAAGTGAAACGGATGTTTTTATGCCACCTAATTTTAAAAATAAATTAAATTTTATATTAGGTAATCCATTAATAGTTGATAATAATAGAATTTTTTTTATTGGTGCACCAACAGATTTAGTTAATAATAAATTTCAATATTATTTATTTTTATTAGATAATTTATATTCTTCAAGAAGTTTAGATTTTAGTGAATATGAAAATGAAAATGAAAATGTTAATTTAGAAATTAATAATAATATTAATGATAAATTATTAATTAAAGAAGTAATAGAAGAAGATTTAAAAGAACAAGAAATAAATACAGAAATTAAAATATTTAATACTGATTATATTTGTTCATTATCTATTTTAGATGGAAATTTAACTTTACAAGTATTCAATAATAGTGATTTTGATACATATATTATTCATGAATCAAATGAATGTAAAAATTTTCAAATTGAAACTTTTGATAAATTTATATTTATTAGATATGTATTAGATAATAAAATTAATATAAGGAAATATGAGTTTGAATATGAAATAAAAGAGTGTTATTTAGATAAAAATGAATTTGAATCTACAAATGAACTTATTAATATATGTCTTATTAATGAAAATTTAATATTATCAACAATAGAAGAAGTACATGATGAAAAATTATTACTTGTTAGAAATATTAATTCTGATGGTTTGATTAATTTAATTAAAATGATAGAATTAGAATTTAATATTTTAGAGAATTTAATATCAAAACAATTTATTGTTAATGATAAAATTCACATTGTGTTGAGTAATAATTCCTATTATATAATTGATTATAATACCAATGAATTAGAAATTAAATATTTAGTAAATAAGATTATATTTAAGGATATCATATATAATAATGGTTTAATTTATTTAGGTTCAAAAATTGATGAAGGAATAAGTAAAATATTTTTATTTAGAAATAATGATATTTTATATTATTTTGGTTTTGAAGAAAATTTTATTTTTAAACAATTAGAAGTGAGAAAAAATAAGATATTTATTAATTACAATTATAATTTACAGAGTTGGTTTTTAATTTATGATTTAGATACAAATGAAGTTTTTACTGGAAGTTATAAATATGAATTTATTACTATATTAAATAATAATATATTACTTTTTGATACTAGAATTCATAAAAATAAAATTACAGTAAGATATTTAGATTTACAAGGAAATTTAAAAAATTTAAATACTTTTCAAAGTGAAAAGTATAAGTATTATAATTTAAAATATTTTACAAAAAATGAGAATCAAGTTATATTTTTAGGTTTGAAAAAAAATGATGATGATATTGATGAGAGTTATATTGTTGATAAACTAGAATATTTTGATAATTCAAATGGTAATTATATTACATATGAAACAGATTTTATATTTGAGGAAGAGAATAATATTGATAATGAATTTGTAATTAATAGTGAAATTACCAATCAAAATTTAGGGAAAATAGATGAAACTGTATTTTATAGAAATGCATTTACATATGAAAATTTAGAAGTAATATCAAATGTTTCAGTAATAGATGATGAAGGGAAAAAATATTTATTTAATGGTGATACGACTTATTCATCAACTAAAAAATTTCAAGTTTCTACTGGAAAATTTATTATTAAGAATATACCACCAGAATATCCAATTGCTATTTTGACACGTTCATCTCCTTTAATTAGATATAAAGGTCTTGCACAAAATAATAGAAATCCTAATAATTTATCAGAATCTTTAATAAAACAAGTAACAGAAAATGGAGAATCTACATTTACATATTATTTTTATTATGGTGATATTGAGATTGAAGTGCTAGGTGATTTTGGAACTGTTAGTTATTACAGTTATAATAATGGATATATGGGTGGTGAAAATAGTTTAAGATTTAATGGAACTATAAATGCATATGGTTCATCTATTACAAATAATTTATATATTATTGAAGGAAATAATAGAATTAATAATTTTTTCTTTCATAGCGGAGATAGTTTATATTCACCTAGTATTGTAGGTAGAAATAAAGAAACAGTTTATAATTCATCTGATGATAATAGTGGAATATTAATGTATAATTATTTATATTCTTATTATAATACCAAAGATTACTTTAACTTTTATATAAAAACAAATTCAATACCTAATTATGAACCATCATATGGTTATAATATTATAAAAGGATTATGGAAAGAAGAAACTACAAATTCAAATGATAATTATTATGCAATTGGATTTACAAATAAAGGATGGTTAGATACAAATAATATTATGCAAGGTTTACCAGTTAGACTTCCAATAGAACCTAAAATTGCATCAGAAAATATTTATGAAATAGGTGCAAATACTATTAAAGAAAATTTTTGGTATCAAGATGATTTAAATTGGAATACACTTATGGTGAATACCGGTTATTCGGAAAAATTGTTAACACCCATGGGTTCTATTGGAATTGCACTCAATGGAATAAGTATATATAATTTTAGTATTATGAAAAATGTAATTACTGAGACATATACATCAAATATATTTATTAGTGGAAATTTAAATTATGAATCAACTAATTTAATAAAACAAACCTTATCAATTAATAATAGTAGTTTGGTTGAAAACGCAGTAGAAAGCACAAATAACATTCCTAATTTAGAGGTATTTGATAATCAAAGTGGAACTGTTGATTTGAATTACAATTATCACTATCATTATTATCCATTAACATTAGAAGGCCAAATTTATTTTGGAACTGCTTCAAATATAGATCCAGAAAATACGGTAATTTTTATTAATTCAAATAAAATCAATGCAAGTAGTTCAAATTTTAAATTATTTATAGGTCATACCTATTACTTTAATGTTAGTCATAATACTAATTCAACTAAATTGGGATTTAATCATTATTTAGATACTACAACAAATATAAATTATCAATTTGAAAATACATTACAAAGAATTGGTGTTCCAGGTAAGGGTTTAGGTTCGCATATAAAATTTAAAATTCCTAGTAACTTTACAGAAAATGATACCTTAGAATTGGTAAAAATAAATGAAGATGGAACGAGTGATAATACTTTCGGTTCATTATATAATTATTCATCAAATAGAATACCAATAGGATATAAAACAGTAGATTTAAACTTAAAAGTTATAAATTCAAAATTTGTATTTTTTGATAGTAGTAATAATATTTATAATTCATCAAATTTACTTTATTTTGAAAAAGATATTTTATATAATATTATTTTAGATTCAACTTATACTTCTAGTTATAAACTTGGTTTTAAAAAGAATTTAGATATTTTTAAACCGGAAGTATTAATTTATTCTACTACTAATATTAGTTTAAGATTTAAAGAAACTACTAATGGATTATCTGTTTTTAATATTTTAGATGAATTTGATAATTCAGGAGATAATTATTTATCAATATCAGTATTTCAACCTAACAGTATTAATATTTATGTTAATACTTTAACATCAAAGTTTAATTTATATAAATCAATAAAATATGGTAATTATTTATATAATGGTGAATTAACATTTGAAGATGGTTTTGAATATTTGAAAACTAGAAAACAATCTACCGGTAAAAATGGACATTCACCATTATTAGGTTATGCTTATGATGGTTATCCTATTTATGGTCCATTAGGTTATGATAAATCAACAACTAATTATTTAGATAATAGTAAAGAAAATTTAAGAGAAATAAAATATTTAAGATCTAGTTACACATCAAATAGTTTAGATATTAATAGTAATCCTTTATATGTTCAAGGTAGTGGGGATTTAGATTTATGTAATGGTATATTTTCAAAAACACCAGAATATCCGAATGGTGTTTATCATTATATTTGCACTATAAAAATTAATAATTTAGGAACAGAACCAATAACAATAGAGGATACAAACTATGGATATAGAAACATAATAAAACCTAGAATTATTCCTAAGTATCCATATATAATTGGTGCTTTTAAAGGAGTTCCAGACATAGAAAATTTTCCTTGGGCTACATCAACTGGTTCAGTATCAGATACTTCATTAGAGAAAAAAAAGTTTACTTTTAATTTTAGGTCGCTAAAATCTAATGATGTATCTATAAATGGTGCTACTATTAAGTCAATCTCAATGACACAAGATGAAAATTATATAAATATGTTAGTAAATCCACAATCATACAAATGGAATTTTACTAATACACAAGTAACATCTTATTTTGGTAGAGACGACCATAAATTTGGTAATAAAATATCTGATTTAAAATCATCTGCAAATGATGATACTTTTAAAGCATTTGGTAATGTAATTAAATTTATTTCATCTGGAACTATAATAAAAGGGAGATGTGTAAGATTAACCTCTTCAAATCAATATTTAACAGTAGAAACATATAGTGTTAATGATTCAAATGTTTTAGAACAATCACAAAGTGCAGCAGTTTTAGGAGTTGCATTAAATAATGCTTTATCTGGTGAGGAATGTTATGTTTGCACTAAGGGAATAACAACTGTTGAAATAGGTAATATTTCTCAACCTAAATTTGGGTCGTATGGTATACTTACAAATGTAGGAGGAACATCTGGAAGAATAATTGCATTAGATTCTAATACTGGTATTTTAGGAAATACACCAGTAATAGGTTATTTTTTAGAAAATAAAACAAGTAATATTTTAGTAGGTGATTATATTTTATTTAATGTTCAAACTAACTTCGAATTTAATTAAGTATTGTTGTGTTCATTTGATGCCAACCATTATCTAAATAAATATAGATAAAATTTCCTTTATATTTAATTTCACCAGTAATTCCATTTGTTTCTTTATTAATAATAGTATCAGATTCTTTAATTAGTAAATTATTAAATAAACAAGTGTTATTGGATTTATTTACTGTTAAAATATCTTTTATATTTATATTTCCATTATTTTTAATATTTATATCTATATTTTCATTTTTTATTTTAATAAAGGAAGAAATTGAAGTTATTTCCTTAAAATTAATTGAATTATAAAAATAATTATTTTCAGTATTTTGATTATTCCAGAATAATATTATGGATTGATAATTATTTGAATTATCATTTATTCTTAAATTAAATGGTTGATTAGTATTTGTAAAATTACTTAATGTTTCAACACTGTTATCATTTATTGAATTATTATTAAATTTTATATTATCACCATTTGTATAGGAAATTATATAATTAGAATCATTAATTATTGCAATTGAAGGTATAATTTGTAATCTGTAATTCTCTACTGACATTGTATCATCGATAGTATCTATTTTATTTATTAATGTTACACCTGAATTAATTTTTGTTTCGTCAAAAGTTCCTTTATATACAAAATTAATTTTATTAGAAGTAACATTTTTTAAATAATATGAAATTATATATAAATTAGATATACCTCTCTTTTTAATATTAGCACCTAAAACTTCAAAATTATTATCAGTATCTGTAATTGGATAAAATGTATTATTTGTTCTAATATTTGGTTTTAACGTTGTTGAATTATATGTGAAGTTAATAATATTTAGTAAGGAAATATAAAAAATTTTTTCTGACGAATCATTAAGTTTTATTTTTACTTCACCAGAAGGTATAAAATATAATTTCCTAGTGTTATTATTAATATTATTATCATATTCTATTCCACTAAATTTAAAATTTCTGCTAATAATACTTTTAAAATTAGTAATTGTAGAACTTAAATAATTATCTATATTTGTAATCAAATTAAATGTTCCTACAATAGAAGATGATAAATTTGAAAAATAAGATGCATATATATTAATATCACCATCTTCTGATAATTGATCCCTATAAAAAATTACATAACCATTATATCGTTCACCTGTAATTTTATCAACTTTTAGATCAAATGCTTTTACTTTTGGATAGCAACTTTCTTCTAAAAATAAATGAGTTAGGGAATAATCTAAATTATCTTTAACACCTTGATTACTAAAAATTTTACTTTGTAAAATATAGTTTAAATTATTAAAAAAACAATATGTAACTATAAATTTATCATCAAGACCTTTTAATAAATCAATATCAAATTCTATAAAACTATATGAATTTGATAAAATTATAAAATTACTTAATAAATCATTATTTATATTATATATAGATGCTTCTAAATTATATAAATTATTATTTAATGTATTGTATATAGTTATATAATTTCCATTTTTCATTTGTAAAGCTTTGGTATTATAGTAATTTTTATTTTTACTAATTCTAATATTATTAATTTTACCAAATTTATTTTCTACCTGTAAACTTGCAATAGGATTATTTGTATTTATACCAATATTTCCATTATTTTTTATTGTTATTATATTATTATTATTTGTTCCTATATTGATATCACTACTTGTTTTTGTTTTTAAATAACCAAAGTTTTCTCTATTAATATAAGCTTGTTGATAATCAAATGTAAGATTTTCTTCATCAGTATTTACAGAAGTTATTTCTGCCTTTGTTTTATCGGTATCAATTAATGCTTTTATTGTATCTGAACCAAAAGATGTATCCACATATGTAATAGTATTATTTATATCACTATTTGTGAAATTAAAATTATTTAATGAGACTATTCTAGTTACAATTTGGTCATTAATAATCACATTTTCTTTTTTTACATATATTAAATTATTTATATCTTGTAATTCTGGTCCAATTCCAAAATTAAATGTAGTTAAAATATTTTCATTATTAACTAAATTACTTTTATCATAATTATTAAGTTGAATATCAGGATAAGTATTATCATTATTAATATTTTTACTTTCAATTAAGATTCCATTTTTTTCACTATTATCATATGATTGTTCATTTATATTTATATGTAAATTTCTTTCTGCTTTATCTTCTACTTTACCTAAACTCAAATAATTGTTTTCTAAGTTACTATTGACTTTTAATCCAATTGTAGAAATTCCATTGCCTCCTACTTTAAATTCACCTGTACTAGATAAAAAATTAATATCTTCTTCAATAGAAGATATCATTCTTTCAGAATTTAATAGTATATATCCCATTGATGCAAGATTTAGTTTTTTTGATGTTTGAAGATTAATATTTTCATCACTTATAATATTTAAATCACCATGACTAATTTGATTTAAACCATTATTACTATATAAACATATACTTTTATCACCTAATGATTCAATTAAAAATGAGTTTTCTCTTAAATTATTTACTTCCCTAGTGCTTGAAAATGGTTTAATTATTTCATCAGTATTATTTGAATCAAAAAATGTATCTTCACTAGAATCAAAACTTGGATTATTAAATTCATATCTAGGAATATCATTTGTTGTTCCATTTCTTATTATTATTTTACCATTCTCTGAAGATAGTAAAATATCATTTTTACTTTTATATATACTTTCTTTTTCTGAAACATTAACTAATCTGTTATATGATATATTTTCTATATTTTTAGTTGTTAGTGAAAAATTTCCACTTTGTTCCATTCTTAAAATATTATTATTTTGATTATGAACAATTAATCCTCTAAAGTTAGCATTTATTCTATTTACTTCTGTCATTATTAATTATATATAAACTTTTTTATTCTTAAATTTTTTTTTAATGTAAGAATAAAAGAATAAAATAAAATATTTAATTATTATAATTATAATGGGTGGAGCTCTATTAGAATTAGTTGCAAAAGGTTCACAAGATATATTTTTAACTGGTAACCCAGACACAACATATTTTAAAAGTGTTTATAAAAGACATACAAATTTTTCAACTGAATCTATTATTCAATCTGTTGATGGATTAGTTGATTTTGGAAAAAGAATAGAAGTTTCTATTTCTAGAAGTGGAGACTTACTATCATCAATTATATTAGAAATTGATTTACCAAAATTAGAAGGTAAAAGAGGTAAAAATATACAATGGGTTGATTCTATTGGTCATCATTTGATTAGAAGTATTGAATTTCAAATAGGTGAACAAACAATAGATAAACATTATGGAGAATGGATGGAAATATGGTCTGAATTAACTATAAATGAATCCAAAAAGACTGCTTTTAATACTATGATAGGAAAAGGTATAACTATATCTGATGAAAGAACATTATTTGTTCCACTATCTTTTTGGTTTTGTAGAGATTATGGTTTGGCTCTTCCTTTAATTGCTTTACAATATCATGAGGTAAAATTAATTATAGAATTAAATACTTTTGATTCAAGTTGGAAAAAGGAATTTACAACTTATTATTTGGATAAAAATTCTAATGAAGTTACAATTAACACTTCTAAAACAAATAATGTTAGCACAAGATTTTCTGATGTTGGTGATTTATCTGATGGTTTAGATAATTATTTTGATATGACTTTATTATGGGATGACGGAAGTATAGATAAAGTTGTTTCTAGACAGTCAGATAATTCTCTAACTATAATAAATAATGATTCTTCTAATAAGACTGGATATGCATATTTAATAGAAGAAGAACCTAAGGAAACTTTATCTTTAAGAGATTTAAGAGTATATTGTGACTATATCTATCTAGATATAGGAGAAAGGAAATATTTTGCTCAAACTAAACATATGTATTTAATAGAGCAATTACAAACAAATGGTATAAATGCTTATACACTTGGAAAAGAAAGTAATAAAATAGATTTAGAATTTAATCACCCTTGTAAGGAATTAATATGGGTAAATAATTTAGATTTTAACAAAAATTTAAATTTACCTTTTAATTTTTCAGATAGAGTAGATACATTATATGGTTCAGATAATCCAATAACAGATGTTGAATTATTAATTAATGGTCATGAAAGATTTAATAAAAGAAAATCAGATTATTTTAGATTAGTTTTACCTTTTCAGAAACATACAAGAGCACCTACTGATTTTATTTATGTTTATAGTTTCTGTTTAAATCCAGAGGAACATCAACCTTCGGGAACTTGTAATTTTAGTAGATTAGATAATGCAGAGTTAATTTTAAATTATAAAAATGGAATTAATGATCTAACTACTAAAGTATATGCTTTAAATTATAATATTTTAAATATTGTAAATGGTATGGGTGGATTAGGTTATTCTAACTAATTTGGTGTGCAAAAATTACAAAAATCCGGTTTTCCTTCTGGACCTCTTCTTCCAACTTTTCCCCTTATACCTTTATTTCCTTGACTATTTTTAACAGAATGTGTAAACATATATATGAATGTAGAAACTAGAAGGTTAACAGTTATTAAAGTTGTTACCCACGTAACATACATTGTAATTTGTGGATTGTTAGATTTTAATTTACCAGTTGTATAATATGCTGCAACAGCAAATATTATTAAAATAATAATATATTTCATTATATATATTTAATATTTTATTATTATATTATTTTTATTAAATCATTTGCATCTCCTTTTAATCTCTTTGTTTCATCTAAATTAATAATAGGTTCAAAATCATGAATTGTTATATATCCTAACTCAATTTTTTCAGTTAATTTTTCATTAAATTTTTTTAGATATTCTAAATTTATACTATTTAAGTTTTTAGGAAGACTTTCGTCAATAAAATTTTTTAGTTCTAGATTTGTAGCATTATTTTTGAAATTTGTAAATAATATTTTATTTTCTTCATTATTTAGTTTTCTTTTTAATTTTTTCTCAAATATTTTGGCAATCATTATAACTAACAAATCTTTTCTACATTCCTTATTATTACATTTTCCATCATCACCTATATCTCCCGGATGTCCTTGAAATCCCCTTGGACCTTCTTCGCCATTTTTATTCCTAAATTTAACAAATAAATAAATACAGAATATGATTTCTAGAATAGTAAGATAAGTTATACCTAATAAAACAATAAAAATAATTTTATATGATTTATCTTTTAAATTGGCTA
>MDSZ01048761.1_pt1 | contig 25749 bp, 30 predicted proteins | sample 811201 | NCBI WGS metagenome assembly MDSZ01 (sample SAMN05326647, study PRJNA326480) | marine metagenome | isolation source: seawater | place: Indian Ocean: North | collected 2010 | reverse complement strand
CTGGAGATCATGCAGATGGCAAAATAAAATTGGAGAATATAAATTCAATAGAAATTTCAAAACGGCTATATTCAGCAGACATACCTGATCCTGATTTAGTAATTAGAACAAGTGGAGAAGAGAGAATTTCGAATTTTTTATTATGGCAGATAGCCTATTCAGAACTTTATTTTACGGATGTTCATTGGCCATCTTTTTCAAAAAATGATCTTTATGAAGCAATAGAGTCCTATCAATACAGGAGAAGGAAATATGGCAAATAATCTATGTGAAGTATGTGGCAGAGATGATTATAGGAATCCTGCAGTGACTGTAGATGCAGTGGTTCTTCGTCCAGGGGTAAATGGAGAAGAGGTTTTGTTAATCAAACGCGGACCTTTGCCAATAGAGTGGCAAGGCAAATGGGCATTTCCTGGAGGATTTGTAAACTATGGAGAGAGTCCAGAAGTTGCAGTAATAAGAGAATTAAAGGAAGAGACTGGAGCGATAGGAAAGAATCCTGTCTCATTAGCAATTCTCGGAGAACCAGGAAGAGATCCTAGAAAACATTGTATTGGACTATTCTATATCGTTGATGTTGATCCTGAATATGAACCAATTGCAGGAGATGATGCCATGGATGCCGCATGGATTAATTTAGAGAGTATAAATTCAGAAAATATTGCAGGAGATCATATAGAAATTATTGAAATGATAAAGGATATGATGAATGAATAATTCTAACAGTAAGTACTACTTCGTAGGCTTATGGAACGTAAGATTAAAATTGATACTGGTGGAAAAACATGGGCCCCTTATAGTCCGGGAATTTCAGTAAAAGATCACATATGGTTATCAGGGCAAATAGGAGTAGATTCTGGAGAAACTATTGAATTACAAATGAAGGGTGTGTTAAAGAAAATTGATAATTTATTAGAAGCAGCCAATAGTTCGAAGAAAGATTTAGTTAAAGTAACAATTTTAATGACAGATATTAACAATTACAATACAATTAATGATATTTATGGAGAATGGTTAGAAGAAATTATCCCTCCTTCACGCGCTGCTTATGAGGTTCCAAATTTGCCCATGGGTGCATTAGTAGAGATTGTTTGTGAGGCCTTTAGAAATTTGGAAAATTAATAGATTTGTTACAATCATTGTGTATCCGATTATGTAGCCAAAGAAGTCTTGTATTAGTCTTCTCACGGCTCGTCATGACAGTCTTCAAGGCGTACGATATTAGAGGTATTGCTGGAACCGAATTAAGTGCTCAATTTTCTGAAAGATTAGGAAGGGCAATTGTAACTCATCTGGATGCTAAAGCGGTTTCTGTAGTCAGAGATATTAGAGAATCAGGGCCAGAATATCATGCAGCTTTTGTCAAAGGTTTATTGTCTGCTGGTGCGGATGTTATTGACCTGGGAGTAACTACAACCGGAGTATTATATCGTTCAACAGTTGATTTACCAGTTGATGTTGCGGTTGCAATTACTGCTAGTCATAATCCTCCAGAATATAATGGATTCAAAATTTGTGAAGGAACTATGCCCTTAGGAGGGAAAGAGTTGCAAGATATTAGAGCTACTTTTGAAAAGGGAGAATTCAGAGAAGGAAAAGGAAAATATAAACTTGAAGAGAGATATGAAGAAGAATATATACAAAGAATAATTGAAAATATTGGGATCCTCAAAAGAAAAATAAAAATCGTACTTGACTGCGGAAATGCTGTTCCTGGTCCTTTATCTGTAAAAACATTAGAAAGACTTGGAGCGGAAGTAATCCCACTATATTGTGAATGGGATAATTCTTTTCCAAATCATCCTCCAGATCCAACAAGGCAAAACAATATGATAGACCTAGGGAAAGCTGTTATTGAGCATGGGGCTGAATTTGGCATTGGTATGGATGGAGATGGAGATAGATTAGGAGTTGTAGATGAAAATGGAGATTTTATTCATCCAGACAGACTAATAGGAATTTTTGCAAAAGATGTATTGTCAAAAGTATCTGAAGATACTTCTGATGACGGTAGAACAATATTATTTGATGTAAAGTGTAGTATGGCTGTAGAAGAAGCGATTCATGATTTAGGAGGGATTGCACGAATGGTTAGAACTGGACATACTTTCATGAAAACTGAGTTAAGAGAACATCCAGATATTCCATTTGCTGGAGAAATGTCAGGGCATTTTTTTATGAATGATGATTGGCACGGTTTTGATGATTCAATATATAGTGCTGCTCGTTTACTAAAGATAGTAGGAGATGAAAAATCACCCAATGAAGGTGGCCAACAATTTTCAAAAAGATTCCATTTTATGCCTGACTATCCAACAACTGATGAAGGAAAAGTACCTCTAACAGGAGAACGTGAGGCAACGATGTCAGCAGTTTTAGCCGCTTTCGAAGATATGGAGAAGTCAACTGTTGATGGTATTCGAGTTAGATATGAAGATGGGTGGTATTTGTGTAGACCTAGTAATACAGAGCCGATATTAGTAATGCGTGCTGAGGGACGAAATAAAGAGGCATTAGAAAGTATTCTTTCCGATGTAAATAAACGTATAGGACATATTGTAGATCTTGAGAAATTAAAATAATCACTCTAGATCTTGAGGGCTAATCATTAATGGGATTACTAATAACATTGCACAACAAGCATTACAGAATAAGGTAAATACTACACCAATGCCACCAATCAGTTGACCCCATTCTGAAGAATCTGAAAGAGTTTCTTGAAGTTGACTTTGCACATATGAAGCCATAATTCCAGAGGCGGTATTGATTGCAACCGCACCTAAACCGATAAATATTGATTGTTTTTTATAGTTATAAAGTTGCAAACCTGCATAACCGAAAACAATTGCAGCAATTATTCCAATAATCGGCTCAAGCCATGACCAAACCACAAATAAAGTGCTATTTTCTCCTACTTCTCTGGCAAGATCTATTTCTGCTTGGGTAGTTAAAAGACCAAATAAATTGAGTAAAACGCCTGCTACAGACAATATTACAGCCAATATTCCAAAAACCTGTGGCATTGGACTTTTTTGTCTTCCTTGGACTTCTGGAGCAACAAAACCAGAAATTGGGCTTGGAGTGCCTGATAATTCAGTATTATTAGTTAATTCGGTAGTAGGAGGTTCATCAAATGGGCTTGGACCTGTCTCTTCCATGATAAAGGAGAAGAGATGAGGGTCTTAAAATAATACGATAAGTAAGATAAGTTAATTATTAGAAAATTTAAGAGCAGAACTGATTAAAGATTCTATTACAGGCATTTTTTGACCTGACAATAAACACATTGTAGATCCTCCTCCTGTACTATTATGTGTTACTTTATCAGATACTCCTCTACTACTTACCAAAGCACTAGTGTGACCTCCTCCAATTATTGTTAATGCATCTGTTTCGATACACATATTCAGAATTTCAATAGTACCAAAAGCAAATCCTGTTCTTTCAAAAAATGAAGCAGGCCCGTTCCATAGTATGCACTTAGAATTTAGAATAATTGGCCTTAAATCCATCAAAGACTGGATACCAACATCATAAATAGGATATTCTGTGGGTAATTCATCTAACTTCATCGGAACTCTCTCTTCATTTATTTCAACAGCTAAATCGGATGGTAGAATCAATAAATCAAGATATTTTTCGACTAATAATTGCGCTATTTTCCAGGTTTTGTCAAATGAATTCCCCAATGAATTGGTAATGAAATCTTTATTTCTAGTACCTATATCATACCCTTTTGCCCAAATCATCAAATTACCAACTACTCCAACAAATGCTATTTTGTCAATGACGTCCCTTTGTATCAAGTTAAGCGCTACCTTGAGCGAGTCATCGGCCTTAGCGCCACCAAGAATAGCTAAATATGGACGAGGAGGATTATCTATTGCAATTCTTAAATTCGATAATTCGGCCATCATTAGATTACCGGGAATACACGGTAGCTTATTTGTGAAGCCTGTAAGTGTAGGAGAGCTGCGATGAGCGGCAGCAAATGCATCTGTTACATACAAATCGGCTACGGAAGAAAGTTTAGAAACTATTTCAGAATTTTCAGTATGTTGCCAATTGTCATATTTCTTACCATATTCTTCATCATGTTTTCTCATATTATCTAAAAATAATATATCACCATTTACCATTTCTCTAATTTTACTTATTGTGGAGTCGTTACAAATATCTGGAATGAAAGTTATGGCACGATTTATTATTTGTGATAACCTATCACTATGTTGTGACATATCTGAAAAATCATCTTTACCTGGTCTTGATTGGTGTGCTAGAATAACAACTTTAGAATTAGAAAGTAATTCTAAAGTTGATTTTATTGTTCTTAATCTAGAGTCATCCAAAAGTGTTTTATCAATCGGATTAAGAGGAGAATTAACGTCTACTCTATACAAGACAGTTTGTCCTTCTAGGTCGTAGGCATCCAGTGAAAGAACGCCCTGCACATGTGAAGCCACGTGAGTCTTACATTTGGCCGTTGTGGAAGATAAGTATACTCAAATAAACAAAAATGCTTTTTGCTTAGGATAATCAAGAATGAGTATGGATTGGGACATGGCACGTTTGAAGGGCCCCGAAAATCAAGATTGGAGAGTACCAGTTTCAGAACTTGAACATAGACAAAATCTCTTATCCTCAAGATTATCTGAAGAGGGTATTGAATCTGCTTGGATTGATGATCCTGTTGAACTATATTGGTTGACAGGGGGTAGACAGAATTCTGTTATGCTAATAGGTGCTAAGGACTCTGGAATTGAAAATCGTCATTGGGTTAGACAATCTGTAGAAAGAGCTAGGTTTGAAGCAGGTGGAGATGATGCTCCTCATGTTATAGAAAAACATCCCCGTATGAATGAGTTAGAAAAATCTCTACAAAAATTAGGATGCAAAAAACGCCCCAGTTTATTATTATCAAAGATACCTTATGAAAGATGGAGTTTTATAAATAATAAATTTGGAAATCTTGCTGGAGAAGCCAAAGATTGTACAAATTTGATTTATAATTTAAGAGAAACGAAATCCAAGTGGGAAATTACCATGCATAAAGAAAGTGGTAAAATAAATCAAAAAATGTTCGAAGCGATTAGAGAAAGGTGTGGTGAAGGAGATAGTGAAATAGGAATTGCAGCAATTGCGGATGAAGTGAGTAGATCTGCAGGTTTTGGAGGAAGAATTAGAATGAGAAAATGGCCAATGGATTGTGATAGGGTCGTAATAGCTACTGGAAAATCAGGTGCAGTTCCTTCATATTTCGATTCAGCGATTGGTGGCCTTGGAACAAGTCCAATATCTTCATTGGGAGCAGGATTTGCTAGAATTAATAAAAATGAGCCAGTCTTAATAGATATTGTGCACTTACATAGAGGTTATGTTTCTGATTGTACTAGAATTTTTAGCAGTGGAAAATTATCTCAAAAATGGATTCAGAGATTAGAAGACATGGAAGAAATTAGTAAAACTGTAGTGAATTGTTTAAGCAATGGAGAAGATTGTTCTAAGGCTTGGGAAGTGGGTTATTTGATGGCTAGCGAAATGGGCTATTCAGATAATCTAATGGGGATGAGGCCGGAACAAGCGAAATTTCTTGGTCATTCAGTAGGTTTAGAATTAGATGAGACTCCTGTAGTAGCAAAAGGTTTTGACAGGCCTCTTGAGTTTGGAGGAACTATGGCTATTGAACCAAAAGTAATCTATAAAGATGGAGCAATAGGTATAGAAGATACATGGGTCAGGACTGAAAATGGCATGGACTGTCTAACTATGGGAAAGAAATTTCCTGCAATAACTGAGTGGTAAAAATGACTAAAGCGAAGAAGATTGCACAAAAAGGATTAGCAAAAATCCTCAGAAATAGAAAAGAGGCGCATGGTAAATTAATTACCGATGAAGATATCCTTAAAGGAGTAGAAGTAAGTGATGCAGGAAATATAGATTTATGGATTTGTCCACCCCATCCTCATTGTCCATGTTGTTTAGATGGATTAATAGAGCTAAGAAATGAGGTTAGTGAACATAAAAATATCCTTGCATGCCATATAGAAATAATCGGAGTTCCTCAATCAGAAAGATGGACAGCAGCAGTAAATGAATGAGATAATTATGCCTTTTTCCCAATATTCTCTTGCCTTTCTTCAACTTCTTTTAATTTGGATTTGATCTTTTTATAAAGCCACCAAACAGAGATAGAAAGACCAACTATAACGATGAGTAAATTTTCGATAAAAATTGGTTCTGTCCAAGTTGACATATTGTAACTCCCATTACAGTGGAGGTATTACATCTATTTCACAAGCACCCTCTGGAACCATACAACAGGACAAGAATCCTCCTTCCTTTACCAAATAATCATCAAGTCCGGGTGGTAATTGCTCAGGATATTGAATTTGACCTTTCTTTAGTCTAACTAGACAAGTCCCACACGTTCCTGAAGTACAATTTGTAGGAATATTTACTCCTGCATTAATGGCCATCTCAACAACAGTAAGGTTAGGGTCTTTTTTGATAATTCCTAATGGTAAATTACCTCTAAAAAATCGTATAATATCTTTTTTTTGTTTCATGAATGATCCTCAACGATCTTCCCATCGTGTCCATCTCCCAGTTTGTTTATTGAAGTATAAACCGGCCTTTTTCATCCATTTATTGAATTTAGTTGCACCAGCCCCAGTAGCAATGATGAATTCTTCTCTATGTTCCTGTGCCTGAATATATCCCTTTGCTGAAATAGTTTGATCTATCCATTCATCGATGCTAATTAATGTACCTGAGAGTGTACTTTCTTCAATTGCTTTTTCTAATTTCTCAGCTGACGCTCCTGTCTTCTTTACATCCCTAGCTATTAAATCTTCAATATTAGATGATTGTTTTTTAATTGGTGGTTTTATTACAGTCAGTCTTGGCTTGATATTAGGATCTAATTTTATCCTAGAGCCATTACTTAGTCTATTTTCTACAGCTTGTGCCATCGGAGAAAGAAACTCTTCTTCGCAATCCCAGCAAATAAATCTAAAATCAGTCATATCATCCAGAATGCTACTACCTCTTGGATCCATTTCGTCACCACAATGTGGACATGCGTGAAGACAAAGTATTGGGGCAATTTTTCTTCTAAAATCAACTATATCCTGAGGAGTGCCGGATAATTCCAACATTTCATGATCTCTTGCAGCCTCTAATCCTCTAGTTTCGAGCTGATCTCTAAGTTTGGATTGTTGTTCGACCTTTGATTCATCATCCAATGTGTTTTCTAATTTAACAATAAGTTCTATAGTCTTACCAAGTCTATTCATAACTAATTTTTTGTTTCTAAAAGATTCTACACGTGCAAGTCTCAATTGTTCCTTCTTTTCTAGTAATTCACCATGAATATCATGTAATTGACGTTTGAAACGCTTTTCATCAATTTTGTCGACTTTTTTAGTAGTACCATCTGACAATACATCCGCCAGATATCTTTGTTTGCTCTGAGAACGTGGGCCAGAAATAACTGCATCAAGAACAGATTTGGCAATTTCTTTTTTTAAACCATAGTTATTGATTAAAGTCTCTGTATCTAAATCCTTTAAATCACCAACTTTAATTCCTCCATCTGAAAGTATTTGTGCAGTACTTTCATCTATACCACGACGTAATAATGCTAGATAAGTATCTTTTTTTGCCATGCCAACCCCTCGGTTCGGGCGACCTTATAGTAGTTCGCCGCACCCTCCGCACCATGGGTTCATCTATCAAGGCGTGGTAAGAATGAGTCTAAAAATGCACTAATTTGAGGATATTGTATTAGTCAAGATAACCCAATGCTCAGGTTCAAGATCTTCTGGACGAAGGTTTGGCCAATCTTCGGGTAAATTATCAACAGCTTTACTGAAAACATTTAGAATAGCGTTATTCCATTTTTCTTTATGCCATCCCTTCACTCTATTCAATCTCTTTGGGGACTTAGAAAGTGAAGTACGTATTTTTCTTCTTCTATTTAAAAAACAATGCTTTACTATTATTCTGAATAATTTTCTATTGATGATTGATAATTTTTCTCTTTCCTTTGGCAACAATGTCACCAATCTTGAATTTACTCTGGGTGCAGGACTAAAACAATTAGAAGGAACTTTTCTATCTAGATAAACGTCAAAATCTAGCCACAGTGACATTCCTAATGGGCCACGTGTATCATATCTCTTCATTGCCATTCTTTCAGCGAATTCGTCTTGTACGAGTAATATAATAATCGATATTGGATTAATCAGGTGATGATTTTGAATTTTTTCTAATACTGGACTGGAAATTTGATAAGGTAAATTGGATATTAAATGAGTAATGTCACTTGGCCAATTTCCGATCAATGCATCTTGATTATTCAATACTAATCTATCTTCTACATTTGGAAAAACTCTTTTTAAGTGAGAAACTGTTTCATTATCTATCTCTAAAGCGGTCAATCTAGCATTAGATCGTAATAATTCTAGAGTCAATGATCCAGGGCCAGGACCTATTTCTAATATATGAGATTGGGGAGATATTGGTTTTTTGAATTCTGTGGCTATTTCTATAGATCGTAAAATAATTTTTTCATCAACCAAAAAATGCTGACCTAATGATTTCTGAGGCTTTATCCTATCACGCAATAAGTCTACAAGAAGGCGAGCATCTAGATCATTGAATTGTGTCATAAATCATACGCCGGTTCGAAGTAATAAATCAAGTAAACGTGGCACCTGAATTGAATCTTCCATCTCGATCACATATCTTTCTGCAAGTAGTTTGACAGAATCAATGGAGCATTTTTCATCTATATCGTCAAAATTTTCCCATCCAATCATGCCTCTAGATTGTACCATTTGTTGAGCCTTGGATTTACCAATAGATGGCAATAGTTGAAAAGAATGAACTTTTAATGAAATATTATTTGCCCTATTGTAAAAACTTAGATGATTATCTGGAGTATTCCTTATTTCATTCATTATTGCTTCAACTAATTCAGATTGAGTTGTTGATGAGATATCTTTGTAACGGATTTCAGATATTGGCCCAATTTTTTCAGAAGGTAAATCTATAATTTCGCCACTAGATACTGTATCATCATTAAGTCTAGCCTTTACTAAATACAAGGAAGGCGATGTAATCGCCTCAACTTCATTTCCAAAAGGTCTTTTTTCTAATATATCTAAAATTCTAATACTATTTTCTGAATGGAAAACGTCCTCTGCGGGGTCGGATTGTTTCCTTGGTAGCATATCTATCACATCTGTCTGAAGGGTTCTACCTCATGAATATGAGCATTAATATTTGATATTATTTACATTTTATAATACATGTTGCTTGATTGTGTCGATTAATGCTTCAATTTCTGAAGTATCCATTGCTATTCTTTTACTTGCAATTACAACTCTAATATCTGCAACGGACATAGGACATAATTCTGCTATCTTCGCTGCGATTTCAGGGTATTGAATTAATTTTTCATTTTTCATTAATTCTTCATAAAGCTCTTTGAAAACTTTGGACTCTGTCTTAAGATTCCCTGTAGGGTGGCCTTGTCCACTAGCAGCCCATTCTGCATGCTGTAAAGCCATTGTTTGCTCGTAAGATAGTTCCCCGCGTCTCTTTTGTGCATCTAGTAGTAAGTCTCTTACTGTAGCAACATCAACAAATTCTTCTTCTGACATAATTATCCCTCAATTGGCCTTAGATGTTCTGGTCTGGCGACGACAGTTTTTTTCATATTACCGTCTTTTACACTAACGACATAAGCTCTTCCCTGAACGCCAGTAATGACTCCAGTTTTTCCTTGGAATCTGCGATGTGGCATGCCCCCTTGTTGTGCGCCATCTAAGACTATGGCAACTTTATCTCCTTCTTCATAAGGATGCATGATGCGATTAATAAAAATACGTCCTTTATCTCTCTTATTCTTCCTTAGTATACTACGAGTGCCTTGACGTAAACCATGTGTGCGAGTAACCATAATATCACCAAACGACCAAGGTCGTGGAAACGGGCGAACTACCGCGTATTATTAAGGACTCGGATTTGATAAGGCTTCAATTATCCTTATTTTCTTCATCATCATGTATTTGATTAACATCAAGCCACAAAATTTCACATTCAACACCAAGTTTTTCAGAAACAGAGGGTTTTGTCCTACCTTCATCAGAATGTACTAATTCTTTGATGTAAGTTCCTGCCTCTGCACGAATACTGAATTGGATTTCATTTCCATCAATTAGTATATTATTTATTTCAATAATTTTTCTCTTTCTTATTTTATCTGCCCTTCTATGTGAAACTCTTCTAGGCGTTTCTTGATCTAATTCTATACCGGATAAATCTGAAATGGATTTTATTATAATCTCCTCTTCAATCTTTTCCGATATTTTGAATCTTATTGTATATGACTTATCAGATCGAGAGTTCTTGATTTGGGCTATCAGTGATCTTTCAGTTTTCTTTAGATTATCGATTTCTATCTTACCAGCAGCATTTTTATTTATTTCATTGACAATTTCTGCCATCTCTGGTAATCTATTCATTGGCTTTTTTATTTCTATTACAAATGGACGTCCAGTACCTAACATTCGGACATCTATATCTTCTCTTCCCATCCCATGAAAACTGGTATCCTTGGCATTTAGAGTATGCCTTAATGGCTCTCCAATTAGATCTTGTACTGAGTCAATGTACTGAAGTCCTGTTCCTTGGCAAGATTCGCAGTCATTATATCTACCTTTGCAAGCTCTACAAGGCCAGCGGGTTTGAGGTATTTCTCGACTTAGTTTTTTATATCTACCATAAAAGTAAATTGGCCTAATATCAACATCAACTCTGAGTGTCAATCCATCAACGAGAACCATGATATCAGGCCTATCTTTTACAAAATTGATATCTGTTCCCAAATTATGATTAATTTTATTTTGAATGGCTAAAACCATTGAATTTTTCAGGGGCATAGATTGGGATGCCCCATGTCTAGATGTGATTTCATGTGACTCTTGAATTAGATCCTTCGGCAGATGAATGCCTATCTGTATCGTAGAATATTCTAAATTATCTATTTTCTCAATTATTCTCTCAACGATATTATCTACATCATCGAATAAGTTCTCACATAGTGGACATAATAGCTCATCAAAAGAGGATTCTAAAGAAATATCTCTAGTATATGCTTCATTTCTAATTTGTGCACCTGACATCTCTCTTTTACCAGAAACGCGTTGGAGACAGTGATTGCATGTCCCAATTTTTATCATATGAGCTATTCCTAATGGAGTTGGACAAGGTGGCGAATTCCAGTCTATTGTTTTACCTTCAAATTCAAAATCATCTCCATCAAACCATTCTTCTTCTGTATTTTGTTGTTCAGTAATTTCTTCATTATCAAAATCAGCGGAAGCTGATGAATAGCCAGCATTAGAGAATTGATGCCAATCATCTCCTTCTTTTTCGGAATCCTTTGGACTACTTTTAGTCATAAAATCACCTATCGAGAACGGTGCTAACCAATTCTTCGATATCCTATGGCAGAGTCTTTCACATTTGACTTCTTCGCAATATCAAATTTTAGTTCCTAAGTCCTCGGAAATATTCCTAAGATGAGAAAATGAGTGTATTCCACTGCTACATCCACTTGGCCAAATCATAGTTATTCCATAATGTCCTACTGGCTCAACCATGGGCTTTTCTATTACCAATCTGGATACTTCTTCATGAAATTCTATTCTTCTTTGCTCATTTTCTTGTCTTGGTTTACATTTTGCGCATTGGCATCGGGTGCGTATGGCGAGATACCCTACTCTGAAAGATTCTCCATCACTAAATCTTAGAATACATGATTCTTCTCCTCTCTCAATTTCTGTAAGAGTGAGGGGTTCTGCCATGTTGTTGGCTGTGCATACACATCTTCAATGTGTGCTTTGACTCTGAATATTTCAGATATAGAGAATGAAAGATATTTATAATTGAAATATTCTTGACTAGTCTATGAGAATGCCGTTAGAAGATGATGGTTGGCAACGTGTTATGAAATCAATAAAACTCAAAATGGGTAAAAAGAAAATGAAGAATATAGGCCTTCGTAGTATAATGATATTTAGAGATGAACAAGGAGTTAGAGCTACAGATGCCTTGTGCAGGCATATGGCTTGGCCATTACCTTATGGAGGTAAAATCAAAGACGATTGTGTAACATGTCCGCTACATCAGACTCGATACGATCTAACATCTGGAGAGGTGAAAGAATGGTCTCCATTTCCATTAATTCCAAAATATGGTAAGATCGTTGGTAAGCTTCGTAGACCAAGTCCCCTCGCCATTCATATGGCGAGAGAACTTGATGGTTGGATAGAAGTTAAATTAAATTCTTAACTTATTCTAATTTACTTCTTTGTGTTGTAACTAAAACAGCACCCATTACCGCTAATACTAGTAGCGCTCCTCCAAATCCTGGAGTGGCATCAGTATCTTTTTCAACTGGTTCTGGAACATCTTCTACTCCTGTACCTACCACTACAACTCCATTCATATTCATGGAGGCATGTGGTTCACAGATGTAAGTAAAGGTCTCGTTGGCATCAAAAGTTACCCTGTAATCAACAGTTGTAGCTGCTGGACCACTATATAATCCACCAACTAGTCTTGTAGTATCTTCTGCACTTGCTGTTTCTGCAACGTTATGAGGCATTGATGAATCAGTCCACATCCAGCATACAGTTTCTCCAACTGCAATCTCGAGTGAAGTTTGATCAAATGCATATCCGCTATCGTCAATTCCAACTAGATAATCACAGCCTTCAGGAACAACTGGGGGATCGGCAGGTGGCATTAGTACAGTGTCAATTACATGTATTACTCCATTTGAAGTCATTACATTTGCAGTAGTCACTGTAGCACCTGATACAGTTACTGCATCTGCTGAAACAGTGAAAGACAATTCATCACCATTCAATGCTGTTGCAGTCATTCCATCTGTTAAATCAGTGGATAAAACTTGTCCAGATACAACATGGTAGGTCAGTATATCAACCAATGTTGCAATCTCTTCGTCAGTATCAAAAGACGCTAGATCAATGCCTGCTGCTGCAAATGCATCATCTGTAGGAGCAAACACAGTGAAAGGACCGTCTGCTTGCAATGTAGATACTAAATCTGCTGCTGTCAAAGCTGCAACTAAAGAAGTATGAATTCCTGTTGCAGATGCTGAAGTTGGTATGTCCACTGGAGGAGTCCATGTGTATGATTCACATATTTCCTGAGTCACATCTGTGAGCGCATGGGATATTGTATTGTAACAGCCTGTGTATGTTTGGCCTCCCATTTCCCAGTCAACTACGTACATGTAAGCATTACATTCTTCGTATGTTGAGCCTGCTACTATTGTATGTGTAATTGTATTGTAACAAATACCTATTCCTGTGTATGGTACTGGTGGCATTAGTACAGTATCAATCACATGTATTACTCCATTTAAAGCCATTACATCTGCTTCAGTCACTGTAGCACCTGACACAGTTACTGCATCTGCTGAAACAGTAAAAGTCAATTCATCACCATTCAATGCTGTTGCAGTCATTCCATCTGTTAAATCAGTGGATAAAACTTGTCCAGATACAACATGGTAGGTCAGTATATCAACTAATGTTGCATTTTCTTCATCAGTATCAAAAGATGCCAAATCAATGCCTGCTGCTGCGAATGCATCATCTGTTGGAGCAAATACAGTGAAAGGTCCATCACCAGAAAGTGTTGAGACGAGTCCTGCTTGGCTTAGTGCTGCTACAAGAGAGTCGTGCACGCCGGTTCCAACAGCATTGGTAGGTATGTCTTCTGTCTCATCTGCCACCACAATAGGTGACATTACGAGACTGGTGGTCATTAGTAAGGCAATCATAACTTTGGAGTTAAACATAGAGCGGCTTGCTCGACTTTTCCCTTTTATAGGAATGTTTGAAGCCATAGACATTTGAGTCATCTACAAGTCATATTTTCTTTTATCCAAAAAAAATCTATTCAGTAAATTCAAAACGATTGATTATAAGTAAATGTCAGGTCTTGGGATTATATGAGCAATGTAGAGTCGGATGTAATCATTGTAGGAGCAGGTCCTGGTGGCCTTGCATGCTCGTTGTTACTAGCTAAAGCAGGTCTGAAAGTAAAAATCATAGAAAAGACAGGCGGCGTTGGAGGCAGAACTAAGGTCATAGAAAAAGATGGATATAAGTATGACAATGGCCCTACATTTTTCCACTACACAGAAATTATTGAAGAGATTTTTCAGGCGATAGGCAAAAACGCTCATGAAGAACTGAATCTCATAAAGCTTGATCCAAATTACAGATTAGTATTTGGTGAAGGCGGTTCTTTAAATGCTAGTACTGATATAGAATACATGGTAAAACAGATTGAAGAGTTGTGTGGGAAAAAAGATGCAGAAGGATTCAGAAAGTATGTACTAGATAACAGAGAAAAATTAAAATTATCTAAAAATTGTTTGAATTCTCCTTGGACAGGATGGACGGATCTCGCTAACAAAAGGGCTTTGAGAGTTGCTAAAGTATTAAGGCCGTGGAGAAGTGTAGCATCTGATTTATCGAAATTTTTTGATGATGATAGAATGCAATTAGCAATGAGTTTTCAGACAAAATACCTAGGAATGTCGCCTTTCCAAGCCCCCAGTCTTTTCACGATATTATCATTCTTAGAGTTAGAATATGGAATCTATCATGCTAAAGGCGGACTAGGAACCGTAACAGAGAAAATGGGACTATTAGCTGAGGAGTTAGGAGTAGAAATATGCCTCAACGAACCTGTGGAAGAATGTCTTTTTGATGGTAAGAAAATAGTCGGAGTCAAAACAGGAAAGAATACTTACACTGCCAAGAAATATGTAATGAATGTAGATTTTGCTACTGGAATGAAAGGACTTATTCCAGATGAATTAAGAAAGAGATGGTCAAATAAAAAATTAGACGAGAAGTCTTACTCTTGTTCGACATTTATGCTCTATCTTGGGGTGGACAAGAAATATGATTTGGATCATCATCAGATATATGCCTCCAAAGATTACCACACCAATCTAAAAGATGTCACTGAAAATAAGATAACTTGGGATGATCCATCATTATATGTTCAAAATGCATGCCTAACAGATCCATCTTTAGCTCCAGAAGGGCATTCTACTATCTATGTTTTAGTTCCTGTTTCTAATGTACATGAATCAATAAATTGGGAAGAAATAAAGTATGACTATAGAGATTTAGTACTTGAAACCATGAAAAAACTAGGATATGAAGATTTGAAAGAACATATAGTCTCAGAGACCATAGTTACTCCAGACGATTGGGGTTCAAGAGATATTTACAAAGGTGCAGTTTTCAATCTAGCTCATGGATTAGATCAAATGCTCTGGAGAAGACCACAAAATAGATTTGAAGAATTGCGTGATTTATTTTTAGTTGGCGGAGGTACTCATCCCGGAAGTGGACTACCAACTATTTTTGAAAGTGGTAGAATAAGTGCTAAATTAATTTGCTCCGATTTAGGTATAGAGCCAGATTGGAATGGTGTAGAAACATGGTTTGAGGATATTAAAAAACCTAAAATTAAAACTAAAATGGTGGTTTAATGAAAAATAAAACTATAATTCTAGTTCTAATTTTATCAATTAATTCTCTAGCGGGTTGTACAGCAGTAGAACAATCAGTAAATACTGAAGAAATAGTTGAGTCATCAGCACCTGAGAGAATGTCATTTACTTCACCAATAATGGGCGATGAAAATAATTCTAATCTAGACTTAAAGGAGTATGTTTCGAATAGTTCTGTCCTTTTGATTTGGGTAGCTGCCAACTGTAAAGGATGTCATGACTGGACAGATGTCTTCGCTGAAGAAGTAGAAAATGGAAATATAAGTAACGATTCTATTTTGAGTATTCACAGATATGCAGCATTTGAATCTCCATCATCTCTGGAAAATGTCTATGGGAAAAATGCTACAAACCCAGTTTCATGGCCACTTCTCCTTCCATCAGAAAATACCAAAATAATTGATCTAGATACTGGCTTGGAAAGTAGTTATTCTATCTACGATGCCTTTGGTAATCCCTCTACACCTACATTGCAGATAATGGATTCAACAGGAAAGTTAACATGGTCATCTAAGACCTATTGGGCCACAGAGGAAGTTGTCGAAGAAGTCAAGGTTTTACTTTTATGAGGTTTTTTATGGATTTATATGACTTATCTTTTTTCTTATCGACCATGTGGATTGGTCCGTTTTGGATTGCGATGATGATTTACCCTGAACATGAAAAAACCCATCAATTAATGCAAGGTCCATGGTTCTTTATTGGGCCTATATTAATATGGTATTTGGTATCTTTTTCAGATGTATCCGGACTTATTGGATTAGCAAAAGATTCCATGAATCCTAGTAATTCCCTACAAGGCTTAGCAGATTTATTAGGTACAAAAGCAGGTGCTTCTGCAGCATGGGCACATATGGTTGCAGGAGATATTTTTGTTACTAGATGGATATGGAAGAGGTGTATACAAGCAAAATCTGAAAAATGGGTTACAATAACCTCGGTATTTTTTGGAGTAATGTTGATGCCGATAGGTTTGGTATGGAATTTACTCTTAGTTAGAGGAATACCTAATAAATAATAATTGTTAGATTTATGTATTGGTAGCGTATGAAAATTAGGTTGCATCAATTTCTATCGAAATGTGGCATTTTCTCTTCCAAGAATGAAATCAAGAATTTAATCTGGGATGGTAAAATTACAGTAAATGGATCTATTGTAAAAAATATCAGCTTTGAATTTAATCCTGATAAAAAAAAGGTGGTTTATGAGGGAAAGGAATTATCTCTTCCTCAGAATGAAAAATATTTTTTATTGAATAAACCAACAGGATTTATTTGTTCAAGGTTGAATTCACAGGAAAGAAAATTAGGAAAGAAATCAATATATGAAATATTCAAAGGAAGAGTATCCGAAATTATATATGAATCTCTGATTACAGTAGGAAGGCTGGATGAAAATACCACGGGTTTTTTGCTTGTGACAACAGATGGAAAACTAGTCCATAGAATTACTAACCCTCAAAATAAAATTAAAAAAAGATACTATATTGAAACCGCAAAATTGATCACTGCAAAGCAAATTAATTCGATAAGAAAAGGTGTAAAGATAAAAATTGAAGATAACGGTAAGATTGAAGAATATATTTCTAGACCAACAATATTGACCGATATCAAGGATAAAAATATAATTTTAACAATTGATGAAGGTAAAAAAAGAGAGATTCGTCGAATATTCAATTCAGTAGGAAATGAAGTAACTAAATTACATAGATTATCGATTGAAAAAATGATTTTAAAGAATTATAAATTGAAATCAGGAGAATATTGTGAAATTAATTTTGAAGATATTGATCAATATATATTCAATAATAACAAAAGAGTATCATGAGATTAATATCCTTAGGAATAATTAAAGTTAATGTTATTTCTTCAGGATTATGGCAACTGGTGAAAGTGACATTGCAGCTGTGGTTGTCGAAGGAGTATATGAAGGAACTTTGGGGCGTTTAGACAATAAATGGTGGTGGAGAGATTGGCTCAAACCAATACTGTTCTATTCTCTTCCTTTTATTCCTTTTATTTATCTAGTTGGATGGTATCTGGGATATTTCTAGCTAAATAGATAATATGACTTCATATTATCAAGTAATATTTGAAAGTCCTCCGTCAACATGAATAACTTCACCAGTTATCCAATCAGGAGCTTTGCTAACTAACCATGAAGCAACATCTCCTACTTCTGAGGCTTTACCTATCCTTCCAGATGGATTTTTACTGTTGCTAATTTCTCTTGCAGCATCAGAGGACAGTATTTTTGAAGCCAAAGGAGTATCTGTGAGACCTGGTGAAACTACATTTATTCTAATACCTCTTTTTGCATATTCTGAAGCGGTTGCTCTAGCTAATCCCTCGAGCCCAGCCTTTGAAGCACTTATTGCGCCATGGTTTGGCATACCTATACTAGCAGCAGCTGAAGAGAATAGGATAATTCGTCCATTTTTTTCTTTCATCATTATTTTTGCAGTTGAATTTATAGTATTGTGGGCGGTGAGTAGATTTTGTTCTACAGTTTCCATGAATTGTTCTGTTGAGGTGGCATGAGTAGGTCGCAAAAATATAGTCCCGACAGCCAAGACAACTGCATCGATTTTGCCATAATCCTCCTTGATTGAATTAGCTACATCTTGCATTTCAGCATTATTTCTAGCATCAACAGGACGAGTTTCTATACCTGTTTCATTAGAGAAATTTATTAGATTTTGCTCGTTTCTGGCGCTACCAATAACCGTCCAGTTTTCTTCTTTTAAATTGGAAGATATACATCTACCAATTCCTCCAGTGACTCCAATTATCCATACAACTTTATTATCTGTCATGCTACAACTTCCTTACCTAATCCTAATCCTTCTCGGAATTCATCTAATGATGACTCCATCTCAAGGATTAATTTGACATCTGGATGCGTCCTTATTACTAGACCATCCATATACATCAATGACCTGATTATTGGGAATGCTTCTTCACCAAAATCTGCACCTGCATCTTCTACTGCGGCTCTAACTGTTTTCATCATTACTTCAGTTAAGCTCTGTTCTCCAACTGATTTTTCTTCAAATCCGTCATATATTGATTCCATGTTTTTCTTGAATTTGTTCACCTTTTTCTCTGGGGGTCGACTATCTGCAAGATTCAATAATGATTCGAAGGCGTTATTTTTATCGTTTTTTGAAAGATTTTCAAAAAAATTAAATAGTGATAAGCTAATATTTTTTGGTGCATCACATATTGCACCATTGTCTATGAAAACAAAATTTTTATCTTTATCTATTATACAATTACCTGGATGGAGATCACCATGAAAAGTTCCCACACCGAACATATAGGCACCATGAATTCTGAATAATTCGATTAAATAATCCCATTCTAAAGATTGATTTCTGATTCCTTCTTCCAATGTTTCACCTTCGATAAACTCAGAAACTAAAACATCCTCATTTGATAGATTTTCAAAGTATTTTGGAAATTTTAGCCTTGGCATTGGGAAGTCGTCAACAAGGTTTGATTGTATTTGTTTTAATTTGTTTCCACCTTCTATTTCATTATTCAAATTTAGTTCTCTAAGTGTATAATCTTCAACATGGTTTAACAATGCTATTGGATTACCAACTTTTCTTAATTTCGGAGAGAATATAATTAGTATTTTTAGCCACCTTTTCATTCTAAAAACATCTTTTTTAAATTTCTTCTTGTGATCAGCCTTTATTATCTTAACAACAACTTCTTGTCCGGTTTTTAATCGTGCCCTATGAACTTGACCTACTGAGGCAGCAGCTAATGGGTTTTTATCAAACCATTCTACAGAGTCATGAAATTCAATTGGGGCTTTTTCTTCTAGTATAGAAAGAACATTTTCTGAAGGGATAGTGGAGGCTTGACCATATAATGTCTGTAATTGACGACACTTTTCTATAGAGAGTAAATCTGGTCTTAGTGCAAATATCTGAGAAAGTTTAACCGCCAACAGCCCTTGATTTTGAATCCAATCTAAATTTGCTGGCCTCTTTCTTAATATTTGGTACATAAATCGAGAAAAAGTAATTAATCTCATAATTTTTCACCGTCAGCATTGATTTGTTAATTATCATCAGATAATATCAAATTGTATCTGCAGAATTCATCTTTATTGTCTGTTGATTGGATTCTTTCAACAATAACTTCTTTCATTGAAGAATATCTACTCAGTAAAGTTCCTTCAATTATACCATCATCAAGTTCCCATAACGGTAGTTGATCTGAGTTGTCAACATCTGGTAAGAGGTGTACTTTGATATGAAAAATTGGATCTGCATCATAACTTAGTTCTCCAAGTCCTGCATATTCATACCAATCCATCATTTCACTAAGGAATTCGACATGTCCATCAATTTTCCTCAAACTAAATGCAAGTTCTTCCCCTATTCGGTTACCTACCTGACGAAGTAATGATCCAATATCAATTCCAAATGTATTAAGGCTGGAAATTCCACCTTTTCCTAACTTTTTCCTGGCATCACTTATTTCTAGGCCAGATGCCATGAAGGCATCTAAATTAAATGGAGTATCAGATTCTGGTAACTCTTCAGATATTTGCAAAACATCCCTAATTCGATCTAAAAATGAGCCTCCCTCTAAAGTTAGTTTTAATGGATCAACTATTCTTTCTTCGGTAAACCTCTTTGATGCCAATTCAAAGGGTATAGCCTCTTCCCAAATACTTTCTATTAAGTTTCTTTGAGATTCTGCAAAGGGAGATGACTGAATGAGAAGAGCAGCATCGGTTTTTCCTCTACCTACTGGATTTTCTTCGGTATTGAGGTATTGAATAGCTTCTAATTGATCCATCACGGTTCCTTGTGATTCCAAATCATCACTATGTCTTACATCAACTGCTGAATCTAATTCAGAGAAGAATCGTATCGTACGTCGATCTAGCTGTGCCATTACTTTTACCTCAACACCTCTTTTTGCTGCTTTGTTTACCTCTGACAAGGCAGTACTTCTGCACAAATGAAGTATACCAAATTTACCTAATGTCAAGATTAGAGAGTGCTGAGACTCAAGAGCCATTTTTTCTATTTTAGAGAATATGTGCACCCTTTCTTTTAACACTGCAAACTTTGGCTCTGTTTCTAAATCGAGAGTGATGTCTTCTTGAATATCTTGTATTTTTCCTTCTTTGATATCTTCAAACCCTTGTTCAATTTTCTTCAATTGCTCTTTCCTGATATTAATCAGGTGCTCAAGAACATTCTTCAGTGGAGGGCTTGAAAATTTCATAGGCCTATCTACTGTTACTGTGACTAATCCACCGCTTTGCAATCGTTCAAGAGAATTATATGCATCTAATCTTGTAGTTCCAAGTTCCTTTGCTAATTCGCTAGCCTTTAGATTTGGTTTTGCAGATAATACGATTACTGCCTCAGCTTCTCTTTCAGATAGTCCAGCATCAATCAGTAGTGTATTCCAGCTCATTCAAATCTATCTCCGTCGGTGATTCTACTCATCGCAGAAAGTATCTTGGCCACATGAGTTCTAGGCCTAAATAACCAATCATACACATGATGAATGGTATTATCGGGGCCTAATAAAAAAGATGATTTCGCTGGAAATAATCCCAAATGATTAGATACACCATAATCTACCGCAACTTTTCTATCAGGATCGGATAGTAAGGTGAACGGTAATTGTAACTCTTCCTTGAATTCTTTATGTTGTTCTACTGTATCTTGGCTAATGCCAATGACTTCGACAGGAGGAGTTAAAGAGCGGAATAAATCATATTGGTCTTTGAAAGATAGGCATCCCCTTTTACAGGTAGGAGACCCGTCTTTAGCATAGAAAAATAGTACTTTCCATTGTCCATTTAAATCAGATAATGAAAACATTTCACCATCGCTGGTATTCAAAGTAAATTCTGGTGCAGTAGAACCAATTAATGATGACATAATTCAACCTCCAATGTTAACAGATTAAAACTTAATTGTTTTAGAGAATATGTCCCATTCTATTTTTCTTCGTAGCAAGGTAGTGTTTATTGTTATCAGAAACACCACTGACATGAGAGAATCTCTCATCAACTGATATTCCATTATCTTCCAAACCCTTTATTTTGAGAGGATTATTAGTCATCATCCTAACTTTATTGACCCCCACGTCTTTCAACATATCTGCAGCAATTTTGTAATCTCTAGCGTCAGCAGGTAAACCCAGTGCTAAATTGGCATCTAAGGTATCATAGCCTTCATCCTGTAGTGCATATGCTTGAATTTTAGAATGTAATCCAATATCACGACCTTCTTGCCTGAGGTAGACTACTGCTCCAACTCCTTCTTCCTGAATTTTTTGCATTGAGAGTTTTAATTGTGGGCCACAATCACATTTCATAGATCCAAAAGCATCACCGGTTAAGCATTCGGAATGTATCCTTATCAATGGTGATTTTACAGAACTTAAATCTCCTGCATACAACAGTGAATGTTCTTTTCCTTTTGAGTCTACGGTTACCCTAACTCTGAAGTTGCCATGCTCTGTAGGTAGCGTGGCATCGGCTTCAATATCTACTGGTTCAGCTTCTCTTCTAACTTGTATAGTCATAATTGCTGAATTGTACATCTACTTATGAATTGATGTTTATTTCAATCTGTATTTTTTATATTTTTAATACACATTTGAAAACACTTACTTATAGGTGATGAGGTATAAGCCAACTTTTGTTGAGGCTACGTGATGAGTATTTCTGTACCAAGATCATCTCGAATTCGTAACTTAAATAGCATGTCAATCAATCCATTAGGAGACTATATTCTCTATTGGATGACCTCTGCAAGAAGATTTCATTACAATGCTGCAATGGATAGAGCAGTAGAGTTAGCATCAAAACTGAATAAACCTATTCTGGTTGTTGAATGTATGTCAATCAGACATGATTGGGCAAATGAGAGGATACTGTCATTTTCTGTTCAAGGTATGTTAGATAACATCAAAATCTTCGAAGAAAATAATATCACATACCTTCCTTGGGTTGAGACTCACAAAGATTCAGGAAATAAGCTTCTTGCTAAGCTATCAAGTCACGCATGTTCAGTATTGGTCGATGATTATCCGACATACTTGCCAAGAACCATAATGGAAAAAGCTGCTAAAATATGCAAAGTTAACACAGAGGCTGCGGATTCAAATGGAATACTCCCCATGGCATGGGCTGGCAAAGAACATTTGACGGCATATTCATTTAGAAAACATGTTCAAAGAAGTATGGCAGAAGCGTTACTAAACCTACCATCAAAAAATTCAATGGAATCAATAACGACTAACCTCAAATTTGATCAGAATGAAATGGCATCCTTATTTGCAGCAGTTGAAGTAGAATTTACGCCTTTGGAATGGTTGTGGAGAGTTGGGGAAGCAGGAAAAGTTTCGGAAGCGGCAATGGCTCCATTAAATATAGATCATGAAGTTAAATCTGTTAAAAAAATGAGAGGTGGGAGATTTGAAGCATTAAAAAGAATGGAAGTTTTTCTCGAATTTAATCTTAAAAGATATTCTACCGATAGAAATAATACTGAAAATCCAGCAGTTAGTACACTTTCACCATGGTTTCATTTTGGACACATCTCTACAATAGAAGTGGTTGTTGAACTTTTCAAAAGAAGTAATTGGACTTATGATATGACTTGCTTTGAAGATATGGGCAAAGGTACTCGATCTGGATGGTGGGGTTTATCTGAGAGTGAAGAATCATTCCTAGATCAAATAATAACATGGAGAGAGTTAGGATTTAATTTTGCTCACTACAGAAGAGATCATAAATCAATAGATTCTATACCAAATTGGGCAAAAAAATCACTACAGGAACATGCTGAAGATGAACGTAAGCCATATACATTTGAAGATATAGAGAATGCTCGAACAGATGATGAAGTTTGGAATGCTGCTCAAAGAGAATTACTAAGAACAGGTTTGATTCATAATTACATGAGAATGGTTTGGGGAAAGAAAATCCTAGAGTGGGCACCAAATCCCAACACTGCTGCTGATTGGATGATTCGGATTAACGATAGATGGGCATTAGATGGCAGAGACCCGAACTCCTACACGGGGATATTTTGGGTCTTGGGGCGTCATGACAGAGCATGGGGGCCAGAGAGACCGGTTTTTGGCAAGGTACGTTACATGACTACTGAGAGTGCTAGAAGGAAGTTAAAACTGAATAATTATATCAATAGATGGTCAGAAGATGCACCTATCCCTAAAGAGATACAGAGGTTATGAAATGCCAACAAATTACAAACATGAAACCAAAGTGAATGCAGATATAGAATCTACATTTGATTGGTTTGAACATGAAGGGTCTTTTAGGAGATTGATGCCACCTTGGGAGGTTGCAGAAGAAGTTAGAGCAGATGAATCATTAGAAGTTGGTTCACAGAGGGTATTTAGATTTCCTGCACCAGGCGCTCCTTTTTTCAAAATGACATGGGTGGCAGAACATACTGGTTATGAAAAACCAAATGGTACAAAAAAGGCATATTTCGCAGATACAATGGTAAAAGGTCCTTTTTGGAAATGGGATCATGACCATTATCTTACAGAAGTTGATGGAGTTACTACAGTTATTGATGATGTAACATACAGCGTTCCTTTTGGACCTCTAGGGATGCTAGTAGACAAAGTATTGGGTGGATCTTTAGTTACTGGGAGAATTTCATCCATGTTCAATGCGAGAGAATTCAGACTGGTTAGAGATATGGAAAATCACAATAAATTTAATCACTTGAAAAGGAAGAAAATACTTGTTGCTGGTTCTTCTGGTTTGATTGGAACACAATTAGTTGCTTTCTTGGATACTGGTAATCATGATGTTTGGAAGCTAGTTAGAAGAGAAGCAGATTCCAATAAAAAAGAAATATCTTGGAATCCCTCTGAAGGAAAAATTAACTCTAGCGAATTAGAAGGTTTTGATATAATAATCCATCTAGGTGGAGTTGGAATTGGAGACAAAAGATGGAGTAAAAAAAGGAAGGCTGCAATCAAAGATAGTAGAGTAGAAAGTACTACATTATTGAGTGACACTTTGGCTAATCTGGAAAATAAACCAGAATTATTCATGGTAGCAAGTGCAATAGGATATTATGGAAATAGAGGAGATGAAATTGTAGATGAAGATACAAGCATAGGCGATGATTATCTCACAGAGATTTGCCAAAAATGGGAGAAAAGTGCTGATTCGGCTAGGAAAGCTGGAATTAGGACTATTCACACAAGAACAGGCATTGTAATGTCTGCAGTTGGAGGTGCACTAGGTAAAATGCTCCTACCGGCAAAAATGGGCGGAGGTGGTCCTATTGGAGGAGGTAAACAATGGATGTCTTGGATTTCAATGGATGATCAAATATATTCTATGTACCACTTGATGATGAGTGAGGATACTGAAGGTGCATATAATCTTACAGCACCAAATCCAGTTAGGCAAAAGATGTTTGCAAAAACTCTTGGTAAAGTTTTGAGGCGTCCAGCATTCGCACCATTACCCGGATTTGTCATGAGGATAATGTTCGGAGAAATGGGAGTAAAACTAACACTAGATAGTCAAAGAGTGATGCCAAAGAGACTTCAAGAATCCGGATATAAGTTTGTTCATGAAGAATTAGAACCTGCATTGAGAGATTCTCTCGGAAAATGGAGATGACTACTTGGTAGATTCTCATGAATATTTAGTAGGAACTATTTTGCCTAATTTTAGTTGCTTAAATGATGAAGGAGACTTAATAACCAGTAAAGATATTCATGGTAAGTGGACTGTGATGTTCTTTTATCCTAAAGACGAATCACCGGGATGCACGCTCCAGTCTTGTTCATTCAGGGATAGATACGATCAATTTATAGAACAAGGAATATCACTCTATGGAGTGTCTTCTGATTCTGTTGAATCTCATAAAAAATTCAAGCAGAGATATAAACTACAATATTCTCTATTAAGTGATAAAGGTGGATTACTCGCAAAGTCCTTGAAATTGAAGAAAGATTTTGGTTTTCTTCGCGCAAGAGTTACATTCGTTATCAATCCCGAGGGTATTATTGCCTTTGCACATACTAGTCAATTAGGAGTAACTGGACATGTTAAAAAGGCAT
>MDSZ01085768.1_pt1 | contig 25770 bp, 15 predicted proteins | sample 811201 | NCBI WGS metagenome assembly MDSZ01 (sample SAMN05326647, study PRJNA326480) | marine metagenome | isolation source: seawater | place: Indian Ocean: North | collected 2010 | reverse complement strand
TATGAGGCTATTTATCCAGAATCAGTATCTTGGTTGAAAGAGTTATGTAATTTTGATCAAAAAATTACAAACTTAAATGTTGATGATTTAGATAAGTTATTAGGAGAACTTTCCAAACTTTCTGGAATTATGAATATTGAAATTGGTTCAGATGAAAACGAAATATATTCCAGATTAATTGATAGACTTTCTGAGAGGAAATTAGATGTTAATGCAGAACAAATAATGGATTTAATGAAACCATTATCTAAGATTTATGCAATTCCAGATCATCTTCATGCATTATGTAATATGCTTGGCGATGGTTTAGTTCCATCTAATGCGAAAGAAGGGTATCTTGCTAGGATGATGGCTAGAAGAGTAATGAGGATGAGAGATGAATTAGGTATTGAAAAGACACTTCCTGAACTTGCAGAACACCATATTGATGTTAATTTTAATTTGGATAAGTCAAAGCAAAAAAAGAAGGGGATTCTTGAAATTTTATCCCTTGAAGAAGAAAGATATATTGAAACATTAAGAAGAGGGAAAAATATTGTTGCCAATGAATTAAAAAAACATGGCAAAGATGTCAAAGAATTGCCAGATGAATTTTATTTTCAATTAAATGATAGTCAAGGAATACCTCCTGAAATGGCAGTTCAAATTGCAAATAATATTTCTGGAGGAGATATAAAATTAAGAATGGGATTTAATGCAGAAATGGCACAAAGACATGCAGATTCTGTAAAGGTGGCATCAAGAATTAAGAATAAAAAGATTTTAGAAATAGAGAGTAATATTCCAGAAACAGAATTACTATATTATCAACATTCTTTTTGGTTAGAATTTAATGCAAAAGTAATGACTTGCCAAGAGATATCTCATGAAAACAAATCTATATCTCATGTAGTCATTATGGATAAAACAGCATTTTACCCCGAAGGTGGTGGCCAAGAAGCAGACTTCGGTGAAATAATTCATCCTAATGGCACAACTAAAGTTTTAGATTGTCAAAAGCAAGGAAATTATGTAATACATTTTGTAGATTCAGAAGTTCCTACAGCTTCAGTTGTTCACGGTATTGTTGATTATGAACGTAGAAAACAATTGATGGATCACCATACTGGAGTTCACATCATTGGGGGTGCCGCTAGAAAGATTCTGGGTCCTCATGTATTTCAAGCTGGATCTAATGTTTCTGAAGAAAATGGTAGATTGGATATTACACATTATGAAAGATTAACTCGTGATGATTTAGATAAGATTGAAACATTAGCAAATCAGGTATTGCAAGAAGTAGATGGTACAATTAAATCAGAATTAGATAGAAAAGATGCAGATCAAAAATATGGTTTTGATTTATATCAAGGTGGCGCACCAAAGACAAAAAATGTAAGAATTTTAGAAATTGGAACACATGACATTCAAGCATGTGGAGGAACTCATCATGATATTCCAGGAAAAATTGGGCAGATTCGGATTGTACGTTCAACATTAGTGCAGGATGGCGTTGAGAGATTACAAATTGTTGCAGGCAATGCGGCTTTAAAATATGGTAGAGAACAGGATGAGTTGATACGTAATTCTGCAGCAACATTTGGAGTTTCAGAGAAAGATTTACCCAAAACATCAAGCAGATTTTTTGAAGAATGGAAATTACAAAGAAAGAAAATTGAACAATTAGAAGCAGAAATAATTAGACTAAGGACTAGTGGTTCTAATAATGATGATTCGAGTGAGATTGATGGAGTAAGAATTGTAATTATGGAAGTAGATAATGATATTAAACAGATGACAAAGATGGTTGGTGAGTTAACACTTGAACCTAAAAAACCAACTTTGGCGATAATTGGAAGTAGGGATAAAGGTGGAAAATTATTAGTTGCAGTTACAGAAGATAGTTTAGCATCAGAAAGATATGATGCATCTAAAATATTGAAAGTAATTGCAAAACATATTGACGGTAGCGGCGGAGGTAGGCCTACATTTGCTCAAGGAGGAGGTTCTAATTCAGAAGGAATACCTAATGCACTTTCCGCTGCCAAAACATTAGTACTTGGAAAATGGGAAGAAGCACGTTCTGAAAATATATTAACATCATCAGACATTGAAGATTTAATTAAAGTTGCAATGGAATTAGGATTAGAATCAACAGAAATAGGGCAATATGCAACAAAGGTAGCAATACAAAACGCAATTGCAGATGGACACGTAGATGAGAAAGAGGCTAAATTAATCAAGAAAGCCGCGGAATTAGCTGGCTTTTCTCCTGAGCAAGTTAAGAAAATTTTTGATGCTGTAAGTGATGGACATATAGATGAAGAAGAAGAAATTCTTCTTCAAAATTTACTTGGTTAATTCTTGAATTGCTTGAATGTCAAACCAAGAACTAGCTGCCTTAATGGCCTCATTTCTTTCAAGCCATATTATTTCTTCAATTTCATCAGATTTCAAATTGAATTTTAAATCGTTTGAATTTACATTAACTAAATATGTAAATGAAACAAATGAAATTCCTTCTTCAGAAAAAATATTTTGAGAAACGATAGATGTGTTGTCGTTTGTAATTTCAAGCTTAATGCCTAATTCTTCCATAGTTTCTCTTGCAGCACCAATACGCGGTAATTCGTCATGATCAAGATATCCTCCAGGTAGTGTCCAGCATCCCGTAAAATGTCCTCTTTTCACTTTCGCTAGTAATACTTTTTTTTCTTGATTTTGGATTACAACTTTTGAAACAAGTCTATGTATTGAACGGTATACAGATTCTCTTACTGCTGGATGAATGCAAGAGTCAGAAATAACATCATCTTTCCAAGCCCAATTTTTAGGCCATGCTATTTCTGGATGCCCTTTAATTACAATTATGCTGGATTCACCAATTTCTAATACATATTTTCCCTTCTTTGTCCATTCAATACCAATTTTCTCTAATTCAGAAATAGTTGGAAATCTAAATAGCCATCCAAGTTCACCTTTTGTATTTATACGGCCTTTTATTGGAATTTGTGGGCCATTTCCTTCAGAATCCACCAAAAGTAATTTCCCATCATGTTCAAGATGGACGAATGTGTTTTGGGGCATAATTCCTTGGAAACGGTTCAAGGTCATGAATGCAACGCATCATCTAATATCCAAGAATATCAGTTAATTGACTACGATAAAAATTGGCAGACCCTTGAAGACTAGATAATTCTTCATCGGTTAAATCTAATTGAATAATCCTTTCAACACCACTAGCACCTAGTATGATTGGAACTCCAATAAAAATATCATCAAGTCCATATTCTCCATTTAAGTGTGCAGAAGCAGGAATAAGCCTTTTTCTATCATTTATTACGGCTTCTGCCATAATTGCAGCAGCCGATCCTGGTGCATAAAAAGCAGAACCCCTTTCTAGTAATTTTACGATTTCACCGCCACCCCCAGCAGTTCTTTTACTGATAGCATCAATTTTTTCTTTATCAAGAAGTTGAGTTATTGGAATCCCTCCACAAGTTGTGTATCTTGGTAATGGCACCATTGTATCTCCATGCCCTCCTAATACCATGGCACAAACATCTTCTTCGTTACAACCCACTTCTTTTGCTACAAAATGAGTCATTCTTGCACTATCTAAAACTCCTGCTTGTCCAATAATTCTTTCTTTAGGAAAACCAGTAACTTTCCACATGTGGTATGTCATTAAGTCAAGAGGATTTGTTACCATGATAATTACAGAATCAGGTGCATGTTTTTTTATTCCTTCACCTACTTGTTTTACGATTTCTGCATTTTTGCCAATGAGATCTTCTCTACTCATTCCAGGTTGTCTGGGAAATCCACTTGTGACTACTACAACATCTGAATTAGCAATATCTTCATAATTTGCTGTTCCAGTGATATTTCCATCATAATTCAAAACTTGCCCGTCTTGACTCATGTCCAAAGCTTTACCTTTTGCAAAGCCTTCGTAAATGTCTAGTAATACTATGTCACCTAATTTTTTTTGTGCTAAAACAAAGGCACATGTTGCACCAACATTACCCGCTCCAATCACTGCAATTTTTCTTCTTCCTCTACTCATGATGTGTTCCACCGAACTTCCGAAAATGTGAAGGGAAATAATGTTGACCGTTAAAAGGAGAAATTCGTTACCAAGTTAGTTTCAATAACCCCCTTAAACTCGGAGAGACAATGAGACTAGGTGTAGTTTTAGAAGCGGAATCTGAACCGAGGGTTTCAGTAGTTCCAAATTCGATTCCAAAGTTAGTTAAGATGGGGTTTGAAGTTGTTATTGAAAGTAATGCAGGATTAAAATCAGGATATTCAAATTCAGATTATGAAAGTAAAGGTGGATTAATTGTTAGTGCTGAAGATGTACTGAATTCAGATGTAGTCACAAGCATTGGAATTCCAAATTTTGAACAAATGAAATCAGGTTCTATGCTCGCATGTGTTGCAGATTCGTTTAGGTTTCCAGAGATAACCAAAAAAATTGTGGAATCGGGTATTACTTTATTGTCTTTAGAAGTAATACCTCGTAGATTATCAAAAGGCCAATCAATGGATGTCAATTCATCTCAAGATAATCTTTCTGGATATTGTGCTGCATTACAGGCTGCATCCAATTTACCTAAATTAATGCCAATGATGACTACAGCAGCGGGTACTATAAGACCTGCAAAATTTGTGATTCAAGGAGCTGCTGTTGCAGGATTACAAGCAATAGCAACTGCAAAGAGACTAGGTGCAATTGTATATGCTATTGATGTAAGATTAGCTGCAAAAACAGATTGTGAAAGTCTTGGAGGGAGGTTTATTGATGTACCAGGTTGGGTAGATGCAGAAACATCTAGTGGACACGCCACATCATTATTTGATGACCCAGAACTAATGGAAGCTTTTGATGTAGCAGTTGAATCGGTACTTAGCGAGGCTGATGCACTTGTGACTACTGCTAGAATTTTTGGTAGGGATGCGCCAAAATTATTTTTTAGTAAAGATCGAAATGATAATCTTCACAATATTATGAAGTCAGGCTCTGTTGTTGTTGACATGAATATGGATACTGGAGGAAATACAAATCATGCGAGTATGGATGGTTTAGTTGTTAAGGATGGAGTTACTTTTTTTGGGACGCCTATTCTGTGTAGAACAGTACCTAATACTGCATCGATGTTATATTCTAATAATGTCACAAATTTTGTATCTGTACTTGTAAATGATGGCAATTTAGTAATTAATGAAGATGAACAAGTTTTGACAGGTGATGAAGGTGGAATTAGTGCAGGTTTTGGAGGAATCTTGATTGGTACAGATGGAAAAATACATCCAAATCATACCCGTCTAAAAAATACAATTTATGGAGGAGATGATGAATGAGTGAGGTAATTGAGATATTTATGACGCTTGAAGGCTTTATTCTTTCATTAACGGTTTTTGCGTTGGCAATATTTCTTGGTTTCGAATTAATTTCTAAAGTACCTCCGACATTACATACTCCTTTGATGTCTGGTGCAAATGCAATTTCAGGAATTAGTATTGTTGGTGCATTGCTAGCAGCAAATTATGTTGAAGGAGATACAGCAACCATTTTGGCATTTTTAGCAATAATTCTTGCTACAATTAATGTTGTAGGTGGATTTATGGTGACTAATAAGATGTTGCAAATGATTAGAGGGAAAAAAAGAGGTGGTAAATAATGGTTGATGTATCATCTTTACTTGATCTAGGTTATCTTGTATCTGCTACTTTATTCATTTTTGGAATAAAGATGCTTGGTTCTCCAAAAACAGCACCTAAAGGGAACATGTATGGTGCAGTTGGAATGTTAGTTGCAGTTTTAGTTACTGTTTTAAAAATGCAACTTTCAGAAGGAGGAATTGAAGGTTGGATGTGGATCTTACTTGGATTAGGAATTGGAAGTGCTATAGGTTATTGGATGGCGACAACAGTTGAAATGACTGGAATGCCTGAATTAGTTGCATTATTCAATGGATTTGGTGGTGCAGCATCTGCATTAGTTGCTCTTTCAGAAGCAATTAGAGTGTATACCTCTGATAATTATGTAATTGCAGAACCAATTTATCAAGTATATCATTTAATTCCAGTATTAGCTATCGGTGCTTCTGCATTAGTAGGTTGGATGACATTAACTGGAAGTTTAATTGCAATGTTTAAATTAAAGGGTGGCTTTACAATTCCATTTACTAAAAAATGGATTAGATTTCCTACGTGGGGCCCTAGTTGGCTAAATTATGTTAAAGCAGGATTATTTGTTGCTGGTTTAGTGATGATAATTATGAGTTTAAATGACCCTGGAAATTTAAATTTAATTTATGGAATTGTAATCTTATCTTGTGTATTAGGAATTTTATTTGTTTTACCTATTGGTGGTGCGGATATGCCAGTTGTGGTCTCACTTCTAAATTCATTATCTGGTATTGCAGCTGCATTTACAGGATTTGTTGTAGGGAATACTGTGCTAATTATTGCAGGTTCAATGGTTGGGGCCGCAGGTCTAATTCTTACATTCATAATGTGTAAAGCAATGAATAGAGAGTTGTTTGATGTGTTATTCAAGGCATTTGGTGGAACTACTAAAGAGAGTTTAACAAGAACAAAAGTAGGTAGTGATCCAGAAGAAGTTGCTATGGTGTTGGATGGGATTTCTAAATGTATTATTGTTCCAGGTTATGGGATGGCTGTTTCACAATCACAGCATTTAGTTAAGGAATTTGCAGATCTTTTAGAAGAAAACGACGTAGATGTAAGTTATGCAATACATCCTGTAGCTGGTAGGATGCCAGGACACATGAATGTATTACTTGCAGAAGCGAATGTACCTTATGAAAAATTGATTGAAATGGATGAAATAAATTCTGAATTTGGAGAATGTGATGTTGCATTAGTTATCGGAGCAAATGATACTGTGAACCCCGCAGCAAGAACTGGAGAAGGTCCATTAGGTGGAATGCCTATTATCGATGCTGATAAAGCAGGAGTTGTTATAATCATAAAGAGAAGTTTGTCTGTTGGTTATGCTGGTGTAGATAATGATTTATTTTATGAAGATAAAACAATGATGTTGTTTGGTGATGGTAAGAAAATGATGGCAGAACTTAACTCTGCTCTCAAAGAACTATGACTGGAGAAAATACATGCATAGATGAGGTAATGTTCAAGTGCGTATCATTAGTGGGAAGTCCAGTGAGAGCAATGTCGAAGATGCATTTCCGTGCTTTTTCAGTGTTACTTGTATTTATTTTACTTGCTGCACCATCTTTATCTAATCCTGGAGGACCACCTGGTACTCAAAATGGTGAATTAACTGCAGAAGTGGGTTGTAGTTGTCATGGAGGGGGTTTACCTTCAACAGAAGTATTAGTGCAAATCAGCGGTGTTCCCGAATCATATTCACCTAGTCAATCATATGAGTTTGTAATTAGTGGCGATGCAGCAGGATCTTCAGCAGCAGGGTTTATTCTAACGGATTACGCAGATGGTGAATTTACTTGGTCCGAGGATTTCCAAATACATGAAGTCCCTGAGGTAAATGGTACGATTTCTCATGATAATCCTAGTTCAGATAAATCTTGGACAGTTAATTGGACGGCTCCTGAAACAGATATTGGTGCAGTACATTTTTCATTAATAGTGAATGCAGTAAATGGTGAAGCAGCAGATCCAGGAGATAAATGGAATATTCTTTCATTCACTATTTCTGCACCTGGTGCTGTTGAATCTCAAGAAGAAGATGCATTGGCTACAAGAACATTGAGTGTTGGGCATTATGATACATTATTTGTTCAAGAAGTAGATCCAGAAGAAATAGAAAGAGAACATCAAAAAGAATTAGCAGATAAATATTTTGAAAATGGAAATTTATACTACTGGCCAACATTAGGAATCTTAATCCTTGGTGCAGTAATTCAAAGAGAGTTTTATGAGAGAAGATTTGGAGGAGGTCCACCACATTTAGCTAAAGAGTTAGCAATTCCGCAAGCAATGAAAAGAGGGTCTTTATTCCTTGTATTGTTGTACTTTAGCGTGTATGGATATGAAAATTGGGGACAAGTAGAAGGAATTTTAGTGGGTTGTTTAGCAGCATGGGCAGGATATGGATTATATCGTACATGGATACAAGCAGTAACTCCACCAAAAGTTTCAGATTTACTATGATATGCTCATTTAGGACTTCTTGTTAGCATTGGTTGTTGGAATGTCTTTACACTTAGCATCAGATAATGAAGCCACAGTTCAATCTCATTTAGATGAGTTAAGTATTAGACTAGGTAGAGTCTTAGCAATATTTGTTTTGATGATGATTGTTGCTTGGAATTGGATTGATACAATACTAAGTAATTATCTTTCATTGTTAAGTCCCTGTACAGATTGTATTGCAGTGTATTCACCTACAGAATGGGTTTCACTTCGTTGGTTAACAATTTTATTATTTGGAATCTGTTTAACACTACCATTTTTCTTTAGGGAAGTCTTTGTTTTTTCTAGCCCAGGAATGATGTCTCATGAGCGAAAATGGTTTAAAAAATTATTATTTGTAGGAAGTTTATCCATTTCTTCTGTAGTATTACTAACCTCACTTCTTGCTTTACCAGCATGGTTTTTAGCCGCAGAAGAAGCAGGATTTATTGAAGGCATAACACCAAGTTATAGTGCTGCTGCAATGTTAGAATTAGCATTGGTTATTTGTTATATTGAGATTATAGTATTTTTATCTATAATTACAGCGATTTTGTTGAGAAGATATGGTATTGCGGAAGGGGATGATAAAGCAGCATGGCAATTAAGATTACATGGTATTGCTATTTTTTCAATGTGGTTGATTGTACCTTCAGAGCAAGATACATTATTGACACTTGGTATTTTTGCAGAATTTATTTTCGTAGAAATATCATTTTCTAAGATAAATCGTGGTAAATATGCGTTGCCGTTTTTGGATCCTAATAGAGGAATATTAGACGAGGAAGCAAAATTACGTAGAATAGGAATTGTTGATTGTAGTTGTGCAGGGGCTTGTCCTAAAATGGGAGTTGATTTATTGCCTAAATATTTATTAGGATTAAAATCAGAAGCATTGTGCTTAAATAATTTAGAAAGGGATATGATGGTTGAGACAGTACTTGTGAATAAATTGACTGATTTGATTATTGCTGGATGTAGTTCAGATCCATTGCCAGAGAACTTTAAGAATAATTTAGAATACTTGGATTGTAAATTAAGAGGACTTGATTTAATGGATATTGAAACATTAAGAGAAGGGGAATCATTTAACGAAGGTATGCAATTACAAATGAGTCTTGCATCTCTTAGCGACCCATGGCAATCAGAAAAAAGAAAAGAACGTCAAAATTCTGTTTTAAATAATTTTTCTGAACAAAAAAATAAATTTAGAATTATAAATTCAAAAGATGAAAATATATTTGGATTAACGCTAGCGGCTAATGAAATATATCGCCTAGATTCATAAGTTATTGATGAATTTAGCCCTAACTATTGAAGACAAGTTATGTGCTCAGCCCAATTAATGCGAATTTGGATAGCAGTTCCGATTGCAATGATGTTATTTTTTTCATCATGGTATGCTTATACAAATCCAGAGTTAATTGAATCAGTAATTGAAAATTCCTCTGATGTTTCAAATGATGATGAAATAGTAGCACTTAATGTTCAACCAGTAGAAAAATGGTTAGTTTTGTTAGTTGATTTTCAAGATAAGCCTGTAAACCAAGTTAGAAATGTAGATACTGCTAAATCACTAATTAATGGAGAAAATGGGGTTTCTAATTACTTAACTGAAATGTTTGATGGTAAAAGCGTGATAAATTTTGATTTCCATGATACTGTGTTGCATGGAATTTACAATGAAGCAGATTACGGCCATGATGCAAATGGAATTAGAGATTATGGAATTGGTTCATCAGGTGGTGCAAGTGGTTTAGCTGCTGAAGCATTATCCCAAGCAGATAATCAAGGAGTTGATTGGGAGAATTATGATTTAAATTCAGATGGTGTTGTAGATAGATTATTGATATTACATACTGGTGGAGTTCAGGAAGATGGTGGTAACACTAATGAATTATGGAGTCATTTTGGATATCTTGATGAGGAATTAAATTTCAATGGAAGTAATATTGTCACTTATGCAATGGCTGGATTGAAAAGTAATATGGGTACAATTGCTCATGAAATGTTACATTCTTTTGGGGCAGCAGATTTGTATGCAGTCCATGACGATTTACCAAAGGATAATTGGAAAGGTGTTGGTGATTTTGATATTATGGCTAGCGGAAATTGGGCGGAAAATAGTCAGGGTGAAAGTCGACCTGTATTGCCAATGGCTGCTACAATGAATGTAATGGGCCTAGATAGATTTGAAGAAATTAATCTTGAAGATATAGGGTCAAATGGTGAAGCCAAATTTGAATTAAGTCCAATGTCTGATTCTGGAATTGCTTATCGAATTAAATTAAGTGAATCAGAATTCTTATGGTTGGAATTTAGGCATCAAAGCGGGATCGATGTAGAATTACCAGGTTCAGGATTATTAGTAAGTATTGAAGATGTTTCTGTTGGTAATATTAGTTTAAATAATGTTAATAGGGATTCTCAAAATCCTTACTTACTCATTGTTGAAGCCGATGGGAATGCTGATTTAATTAGTGGCAGGGATAGTGGTGATAGTTCAGATTTATTTACCAATGGGACTAAATTTGGAAATGATGGTATCCAAATAAGAGATAAATTTGGTTTTTTAGTTCCATGGTTAATTGAGATAGATAATAATACTGATGAAAAACTAGAATTTACATTTAATACAGATCAATTACCTATTATTTCGGTAGAATACGAGAGTAATCCTGTAGAATTATTAGATGGAGAAGAATTTTTTATGGACGTCTCTACAACTGCTGATTGTAATTTTAATGCTGAATTATTTGGAGATGACAGTAGAATTTTAACATTTGAGTCAGAATTAGATGTTGGTCAAGAAAATTTGGTTTATGGTACATGGGATGAGAGTCCAAATTCAGAAGAAGGTCAACTTTTTGGAATTTTAAAATGTGGAGATATACCTCAACTAAATGTAAAATTAGGATGGAAGTTGATAGGAAATAGAATAGCAACATCATATTTTGAAGGCAAAATTCATTTTGAAGAACTTAGAGATGTAGTGATACCTTTAGAGTTTGAAGGTAATGGCACTAGAACATACCATCTGGAGTATGTAGGGCCATTGGAGAGAATTGTATCATCTCCGAATGAAGTAACTTTAGCTCCTGGCGATGATTTAGTCATAAATATTAATCCTCAGGGACTATTAACTCCTGGAATGTATGCAAGAGGGCAAGTAATTCTACATGACGGGCTTTACGAGCATGATATTGAAGTAGTACTTCAATCCGAATTTATCGAAGGAAGTAGCTCTATTCAGAGGTTTATTGGTGGTCCAAGTCAATTGATTTCTATTTCACTTGCATTAGGAGGGGTGTGGTTTTTATTGAGCATTCCTTCTTCTTATCAAAAATTCGAATCTAAGAAAGAAGATGAAGAAACACTAGATGTGGCAGAAGAAATCTATTATTGATTCTAATCATCAAGTATGCTATCCATAAATTCCTTAAATCTTTTAGATGATTCAGGAAGATCAATATTTTCTTTTTTACTTTCATCTAATTTATTCCCATCTAAATCAACACCATATCTTGAAATTAATTGTTGATTAAGTAATTTAATATGTTCTTCAGAATCTCCAAATGATTTTTCTTCCATTTTTGTAATGATTTCATTTAAAAATTCTAATCTTGCGGGATTATGCTCAAGATAAAAAGCGCGTAATTTTTTCTTAAGATCATTTTCTTCAGGAATTAACTTTTCCTTCCTTTCCTTTTTCAAATCATTTAATTTAGATTCTAATTGTTCATATTCTCTGAATACTATTTTGTTATTTTTTTGTTTCCTATATTCGTTAGCAAAGACAATAGAAACAAAAATGATACTAGATGTTAAGAAAATACCAAAACAAATAGCACCACTTTGAATTGATTGTTTTGCAGAGGGATCAGGTGTTCTTAAGTATCGGAAATCTTGTAATTCAGTCGAAAATATATTTTCATTACTTGCAAAGTTTTCTATTTTCCTAACAAAACCTAATTCGTCTAAATATGCAGCAGAGTAATTACCTGAATTAACATCTCCTTCCGTAACTAAAATAGAGGGGATAATCCCCAATTCAGTGTTTAATAATTCATAAGATTCTGCTTTGAATATTCTTGTATTTGTAATGTTTTCATTTGTGATTGTTTTATCCCATAATCCATTATTTTCTCTTTGTGCAAATTCTGTAATTAATTCTCTTGATTCCACAGAAATCCATGAATCACCTACAGTGATGCTTTCGGGTGTTAATCCAGTGGTATGTGTTGTGAATTCATGTGTAGTTCTTCTTTCCACATTGTGCTCATCATTATTTTTTGTACTAAATATCGAAGTTACTACTACTGATCTTTTTGTCCATGACCACGGACTTTCAGATTGAGTGGTGAGACTTTCTTCATTTGTAGTAATTAATACATACATTTGGTCATCTAGATAATTCGTACTATTGTGCTCCCAATTTAAGCTCATGTTAACTGAATGGGCCGTTTTTCCTCTTTGACAGAATCCTGAGTAATCTTTCAATTCACATTCTTCAAATGATGCAATTTCTACTTTTAATTCTGTACTTTCAACAATTGAAACATCAACATCATTATTTTCATTATTTAGATTATTTTTAAAGTCATTAACAATCTTATTTGTATATCCAGAGTATTCAAAATAATCTCCTACAAGATAATCTGCTTTTGTTACATTAAATTCATCATCACTTGATACATTAGATGGGATGAGTAGTAGAAATAGTACAGTTACCATTAATATTGCATACTTCTTCATTTTACCACCTTGTTTGTTCTCCAAAAATTGTTATTGAATTAAAACTACCATCTACCCAGTTAGTCATCAAATCTAGACTTTCTGAGCGAAGTGCAATACCTTCAGCAATTGTACTGCTGTTCAATGTAATTGTAAAGGCTGTGAAAATCAAATGAGATTCTAATTCAATTACAATTCCATGACTTGCCCAATCATACAGAGTGGTTGTAGAATCTTTTGAAATATTTGATGAAAGATTTACAGAAACAGAATTTGATTCATTTAATGTCCAATTAGTGTATTTCCCTAAGTAATTGATCCTTATTATTTCATTTTCAAGTGAACTTTCATTTTCTAAATTAATAGTTAAATTAAACAACATCATAGAATTTAGTGTTACATTATTTGGATCAAATGAATTGTCGAAGACGATTTCTATTTCTGAAGTTTGTATTTCTCCAGGGGTAAATGAGTTTAATTCAGAGTAAGCGGGAACTCCTAAAATTATGTCTTCAGTCCATTCAACAACAGAACCTCTAATGGAAGGACAAAACCACTTGTATTCTGTAGCTTCTCCTTCACTATTTGTTTGTTCGACATAAGATGCTTCTTCGCATTCAGGCCATTCTATTGGGGGCTCACTATAATTATTGTAACTGTATGCCCTTTCTTTCAATATTTCATTTGAAGGTGGTGTAAAATATCCTGCATTACCGTCCCAAGATTCATTTTGAATGTATGTTTGAGTCCATGTTTCATTCCATAATGTAGGGTAATCAAAATATTCAGCATCCGAATCAAACTCTCTTGTTATTTCGGTATCTAATAATAGTTCTACTCCTGCTAAATGTTCCAAATCGATTTTTACATTTGTCACCTCACGCAATTTTGCATGGTCTGAAACTCTATACCAGAATTTAGCAGTATAATCAACTAACATTGTACCTGTAATTAGTCCAATTACGGGCGCTGGGAATGTGCCGACTCCGATGTATGAACCTTCTTGTTGAATTTCGTAAACTGTATGGTTTTGAGATTTATATTCTATGGTTTTGATATCTAAAACTGTTCTTGTAGTTTGCCCACTAAGTGGTTGCCCTATTACGGTACCATACCAATTTGGATCTGTTGGATCAATTAAGGATGCTACGTCTAATTCTGTATCAAAAACCCATGTATCTCCAATAACTTTGTTGTAAACAAATAAATCTGGAGGAGTAGCTTCCGAATCATCAATTTCTGCCAAACCAGAACCTAAATTTAAGCTCATTAAGAAAAAAAGTAGGGATACTAGAATCGCTCTTAAGCGTCTAGAATTAGTCTGCATTAGTATTCCGAGCAGTTTCTGATAGAAAACCTAGACCATCAGATAACAATAATCTAAGCCTTTCCAGGAGACCACCTGCATAATTCAACAAAACAAATTTCATTGTTAATTTCCATTGCACATAACCAAGATTTATTCACACCAGCGGCCAATCTTGCTGCTAAGCAAGCCTCATTCCAATTTTTAGGAGATTCACAATTAGGGACAATAAGCCATGGCGCATGTTGAGTGGTTAATTCACCACTATAGACTCTCCATCTACATCCATATTTGAAACCAGGTCTTGGCCATAATCCTTTTTCTAATAAGCATGCATATATTTTACTGATTTCATCTAGTTTATTTGAATTGAATACAGACTCTAGCCATAATTGCTCAATTTCAGCAAGCCATACTCCACTTGCTTGTGGAACACCTAGTTGAGGTAGTGGCATTTTGTCTGTGTCGAGAGGAATCCAAAAACCATCTCCTGAAGGGATTCTTTGTTTCCATGCTTCATTAATAATTTCGTAATCAGTTTTTTTCAAATCAGAGGGAGTTTTTAAATTTCCTTCTGGGTTAGTAATTTTTAATCTATATGCAGTTACGTCAAATTCATCATCAACTACAAGAATTTCTGCCATCCGATTATTTTTTTGAACAGATTTCGCCCATTCATATAACTCGTCCCATTTGATTTCAGAACTATTCATTACCCACCTTATTTCTGCCGAAGGAACCTCTCTAGTGGGATGTTCTCCTCTTTTCCAACGCAAACCCCATGATTTAGCATTTAGTTCTAATTCAGAAGCATCAGAAAGAATAAGTAAATCTCCAGGTTCTCGAATTGTATTCATTACAGCAGCACGGTGCAATAGGTATGGATCTTCTAAAAGAATTTCATTAAGCCAATTATGATCTGGTAATGGAAGATGTCTGTGCCAATGGCAAAAAAGAACTTCTTCAGGACTTAATAATGTGCCTTCGTTTATTTGAATTCCAATTGCAGACTTGTTCCATAGTCTGCTTCCTATGCTTCCAGAGACTAACCATTTATCTTGATGTTTAGTTGGTGGTTTGTGTCTTCCATCTCCTTCAGAACTTCCAATTAATTCTGTATTTATGCTGCGAATTCCACGTTCACGAGGCCTTCCTGCCCCCCTTCCGTTTTGCTGCCGCATGTATCGGCGGTAATGTTTCCACTTTTTGATTACGTGGTATAAGGATAAATTCTAGTAACATCTCAGAGTGTTTGAGTCAGATGGTTAATTCTCTATTAGATACCTTTGAGCAAACAGAAAGGATCTTGTTACATTTACTTGAAAATGATATGGGAGATGAAATTTGGGATTTAAGTGGAAAGGTTGCACAAAAGGGAATTTGTTTTGCAACAGGCATTTCAAGAAAACATGTGAGCAGGCCACTTGAAAAATTAGAATCGAATGGATTAATTGAGAAAGATAGTGGTAGACCTGATGGTTATAGGCAAAGAGTTTTAATTTATAGAATGACAAAAAAAGGCCGTAATGCTGCCAATAAATTAAGAAGAAATGTATTGGATAGGCCGAGTCCATTTTATGAAAACAAAACAATTGGTTCAAGTATTGATGAAAATGAATCACTTGTTGAATGGTTATCAAAAATACGTACAGACGGTACAAGGGAAGAAAATATCGAAGATAGAGCTAAAGATGATGGTGAGCAATTATTAAGAAAATTGATTAAAACTGCAATGAGAGACGGTGTTCTTAGTGATGATGAAAGGATATTAATTGATGAATTAGTTGAACAATTATCTTTGAGTAATGAATCTTTAAAAGGTATAATTGAGGAAGAAAGATTAGAGTTGGAAAAGATTTCTTCAGGTGCTGAATCGGTATATGTTGAGATGCTTGATAAAGTATGGGCAGATATTGGAGTTGGAGAAAGTACTACTGCATTATTGGATGCATTAGCAGAATCATTGAGATTAAATCCATTGAACAGGAAAAGATTAGAAGTTGTTACAAGGAAAAAACATTCTCTTTTGAAAACTTTTGATCCGTCTTACCAACCATATATTGAGGCGATTTGGATTGCAATGTCTGATGAGTCAATTAGTTTAGAAGAGGATGCAATTCTTAGGTCACTTCGATTAAGTCTAGGAATTGATGAAGATTTGAATTCACAAATAATTGAAGCAATCCGTTCACTTTTATCTGAATCAAATTAGTTAATTTTCCGCCTTAGTTATATTCTTGCTTCTCTTGCAATGGTTTGGGCTGGTGGTACGCGTTAAGGTAATAAAAACAATATTTGTTGTATTCATTATGATTTTTTCACTATATTCTATGATGCCTCTAGGGTTGAATCAATCATTAAATGAAGAGAAAATCCTTAGTATTTTTACAGATCAAGATGGAGAAACTGGCAGTTTAGTTCATGGCTGGGCAATTACAGGAAGTAGTTCTTTGACATTTCAAAGTGATTTGTTAAATGATTTCGATATTGACTCTCAAGATGACATTTATGCAGTTGGTAGTTTTACTGATACAGAAACGTTTGGAAGCACTAATCTTCAATCTTCAAGTAATAATGATGGATTTCTGGCGAAAATTTCAGAAGAAGGTGCTTGGGAACTTGTGAAGAAATTTTCGGGGTCTTATGATTTATCTTTGGAAAAAGTATCAGTTAATTCTGCAGGAAATATTGCCGTTGCAGGACATTTTTCAGATGAGAGTATTAGTTGTGATGATTTAACAAATGTAAACATTGATTCTGACGGAGGTTCTAATGATATTTTTGTTGCAGTTCTTGATAGTAATTTCGATTGTGTTTGGATGAATACTGTTGGTGGAGAAGATAATGATGCGGTAAATGAATTGATTCTCAATGACGATGGTACTGTTTTGATAGGCGGAATAATTCAAGACATTGTTTACTTTGGTTCTGAAGGTACAGATGGAACTGCAGAAGATGGTTTTGTTTCTAAGTTTACTAATCAGGGAGATATGAATTGGGGTTACCGTATAAATGGAATTAATGACCAGTCAGTAAATGCAATTTTAGTCAACTCAGATGGAAGTATATATGTTGGAGGAGATTCTGATAATAAAGCAGAAATTGATGGAGGAGGAGAAGGTAAAAGTTCCAATAAAGCAGGCTTTATGCTAAAATTAGATAATATGGAAAATATTCATTCATTAGTACCAATTCCAGGCATAGTAGTCGATATTGAAAAGAATCCAGTAAATTCAGACATCTTCATTTCAGGAACATTTTCAGGAGCAAAAGATTTCGGTGGGGAATCAATCACTAGTGCAGGCTATAGGGATATTTTTGTTAGCAAATATATGTTCCCAGATAATTATTCAAATATTAATCAAGCATCTAGTAGTGATGTTGTAGATTTATATTCAATGGAGTTTACTCCAGATGGAAATGTTCTTTTGAGTGGTTCTTGGGGAAAACTATTCGATGATTTTGGTTTAACTTTTGGAAGCCTTAGTATCGATTCTAATGATTATATTGATGCATTTGTAGCTAGTTTAGACCCTTATGCTGGATGGAATTGGGCTATTAGAGGCACTTCAGATAGAGATGATATTGCTGTAAATGCGATTGAAGATTCTAAAGGATCTTTAATCATAGGTGGTAGTTTTGCTATTTCTCATGAAAATGAAATGGAAAATGCAATTCCTGATGGATTGGAACTTATTGGAACAACACTTGAACCTACAAGTAGGCAATCTCATATGTTTGTTTGGAAATTACTTGTAGATACAGATATGGATGGTATAGGTTCCATGAATGATGATTGTGAAGGAGGAGAAACAGGATGGACATCAACTCCTAGTACAGATAGAGATTCTGATGGTTGCAGGGATGCTGGAGATACCATTAATAGTGGAGGAGAAGATTCTGATGATGATAATGATGGGGTTACGGACTTTGAGGATAACTGCCCCAGAGGAGAAATCAATTGGGTTTCAGATGTTTCTAATGATCCAGATGGAGATGGTTGTAAAATTGATTTAGAGGGTCCATTTTTAGAAAATGATTTAGATTCAGACGGAATTATTGATGAACTCGATATCGATCCAACAGATTCTGTAATACGTAGTTCACCCACACAAGGAACAAATATTGAGGATTTACCCGTAAATGCAAGTTTTAATCGTACAGATTATGTTGATGTTCCTCAATTACCGATGCTTGGAAATGATGATGGAACTGGCACAGATTTAGATAGTAGCTGGTTTGATGTTGATGGTGATGGTGATTATGATTTTTTACAATCAGGAAAAATATACAGAACAATAAATGGAGAACTTGAATCCACTAATTCGATGAGTTACTGTGATGGTAATGATTGCGATGGGCCTTTATCTGTAGGAGACATAAATGGTGATGGGCGTTTAGATATTGTAGATTCTTATGGAGTTCATTTGAATTATGGTAATGGATTTACTAGTTCTGTAGATTGGATGCCAGAAGAAACCTGTACAGGAGTAGAAAATTATATTGTTTCAGAAGTAGCTTTAGGAGATCTTAGTGGTAATGGTAGGGCGGATTTGTATATTGGATTTCAAGGAGAAGCTGATTGTATTTATTATGCAAACAATATGTATTCTCTAGGAGATCCAATGAGTGAATTATTCTCTTTAGAGGAAGCCCCAGGTGAAATTGCACCAACGAGTATGGATAAAATAGGCACAACAACAGCCGTAGAACTTGTTGACTTCAATCAGGATGGAATGTTAGATATTGTTAGATTAATTAAATCTTCATATTTACAAGTGATATTTAATGAAGGGATGTCTAGCGGTCAACCATTTTACCCAAATTCAATGGGTAATTATCAATCTTTACCAATTCCATCAGCAGAAGAAATTGATGTTGGAGATTTAGATGCAGATGGAGATGTAGATGTTTTGGTTGCTACAACGCATGAACAACCAGATAGGATTTATCTTAATAATCAGACAAATGGATTGCATAACTTAACACTAGAATGGACGTCATATCAAAATACATATTCATCAAGAGCAAAGATTTCAGATATTGACGGCGATGGTGATTTAGATTATTCTCTTGGTGGCCTTGTATATCTAAATCCTGCATCAGGTGTTGTTAATGATGCTGACAATGATGGAATGTCGGATGATATTGATGGTTGTATTGTTAACAGGAATTATTTTACAAATACTTTAGTGGACTTTGATGGCGATGGATGTCATGATTTGCTAGATGACTTGGATGATGATGACGATGGAGTGCTAGATGAAGATGACAACTGCCCTAGTGGTGACATTTATGGAACAACTTCGTTTGTCTCTACTCCAGAAAATGATCTTGATGGTGATGGATGTGAAGACGGTCGAGATGATGATGCTGATGGTGATGGAGTTCCCGATGACTTAGATGAATGCCGATTTTCAGATCAGGATAGAATATGGGAAGTTGATACCGAGGGAGTTGAGTATGATTCAGAAGGAGTACCTGCAGAAGAAGGTTCTGAATTAGGTTGCCACCCTGGAGAAAGTGACAAAGATAATGATGGTGTAGTTGATGAAATTGATGCATTACCTAGGGATGGTACACAAGATACAGATTCAGATGGCGATGGATTCTTTGATAATCCTCCACCAGCTACTCTTGCTGATGATTGCCCTGGAAGGGCAGGAACCTCAACAGTTGACAGAAAAGGTTGTTCAGATCAAGATGGCGATGGTTGGTCAGACATAGGTGATAAGTATCCTTTTGATTCAAGTCAATGGGCAGACCCTACCGATGATACAGATGGCGATGGATTATTTGACACTGAAGATAATTGTCCAAATGAGGCTGGAGGTTCTGGTTATGATTCTCAAGGCAATCCTACAGATAGAATAGGTTGTAAAGATTCAGATGGCGATGGTTGGTCAGATGCTGATGATTTATGGTTAGTTTCAGATGGTGCTGATGCCTATCCAAATGACCCAAATAAGCATATTCTCGAAGATGAGAACGGTAACACTGATGAGGGTGAAGGAAATAACACTGGCAATGGTACAGGTAATGAGGGTGATAATTTGAACATAGATACAAGTTCTGATATGACGATGTATTATGTTGGTGCAGGTATCCTTGCCTTCTTATTATTGCTTGTTTTTGTCATCTGGATGATGAGAGGCAGAGATGATGACGATGAAGATTATGACGAATATGCTGAAGAATTACTTTCAGATGAGGAAGTTGTTGGCGGAATGTTCAGAAAGAAAACTCGTAAGAAACAAAGAGATGATTATGGTTATGGAGACCAAAAAGCACAAGTTGGATTTGGTCAAAGACCAGGAGCAAGACCATCTATGCAATCAGGAGAACAAAGACAATATCAAGATACAGGATATTATGGAGAAGAATCTAGATACGATTCTTACTATGGTGGTTCTGGAGAAAGTGCAAATGTTGGTTCAGGATATACTCCTACAAACAGCATGAAAGGCAAAGTTGGCGATGATGGTTACGAATGGTTAGAATTCCCAGAGAATACTGATCGTTGGTGGTGGAGAGAAAAAGAAGGAGACACTTGGTCGGCTTGGGAGTGAGGTGGTTTTTATCACAGATGTAGAAGAATACGATGTTATTGATAATTTCAAAAAACTTAGAGATTGTGTTGAGAATTCAGCAAATAAATCTGTGATTGTAGTTGGTGATGTAATGCTTGATAGATACATCTTTGGCTTTGCAAATAATTTGAATCATACCGCTCCAGTTCCTGTTTTGAAGGAAACAGGAAGGCAATCTGGAGCAGGTGCGGCTGCACATGTTGCCAGAAGTTTGCATGACTTAGGATTGAAACCACTTTTATTTTCAGCAATAGGAAATGATTCTAATGGAGTAGAATTAGAAGAATCATTAGAAAATATTGGGATTGATACTAGTAATTTAATTATGATCGAAGGTAGAAAAACTACAGTTAAAACAAGATTGATTGGTAGTCGTGAAAGTTTAGTTCATAACAAGCAAATGTTACTAAGATGGGATAGTGAAGATTCAGAACCTTTGCAGGAAGAATTACAAAAACCGATTTTGGATGCTGTTCTAAAAGCAATACCAGATAGTAATATTGTAGTAATCTCAGATTATGGAAAAGGAGTAATTAATCCAAATGCGGCAAAAGAAATAATTTCATGTGCAAAATCAGCAAATGTACCTGTAATATTTGATCCAAAATTAACTGGTTTACCTTATTCAAATGGTTCAGATGCAGTATTGTTTCAGTCAAGAGGTATGGAGTTAATGCGTAGACGTTTAAATTATGAAACGACTGATGAAACCGCTCAACATTTACTTGAAGAACATAAGTGGGGTGGATTATTTGTCATTAAAGGAAAAGATGGAGTGACATTGCATAGATTGGATATGGATTCCGTAACAATACCTTGTAATTTATCTCAAACACTTCAACAAATAGGACTTTTAGATGCAGCAGCAGCAGCATTATGTGTTTCATTAGCACATGGATTAGATGTTGATGATGGAGCAGTTCTAGTTAATGCAGCATGTGAATGTGTGTTGCAAGGTGAGGATATGGATGGTTATGTCTTGACGAAAAAAGGACTTGCAACACGTCTTGATGAAACTGCTTGGCAAATGCAAATTTCACAAAGATGAGTTGACTCAAATGAGTAGTTGGGCTTTTGGAACAACAGCAGATGTAGGGATGAGATGTTATTCAAATTCTGAAAATAGATTATTAGAGGAAGCAGTTGCAGGGATGCAATCAATATTATTATCATCCAAAGGAATAGAATCATTAAAAAAATTAACTAGAGATACGGGTTCGTTCATTTTAACTACAGATACAGATGAATGGACATCTATACTAGTATTACTTCTTGAAGAAGTATTATTCAGAGCAGAAGCTAAAGATGAATGGATTTGTGATTTACAAGTGATTACAGAATTAACAGATGATCAAAAGATAATTGCAAATGTACAGTATTCTAAGGTGAATACAGATAACTTGGAATTAGAAATTGAGATCAAGGCAGTAACACTTCATGAACTAGCATTTGCATTTGTTCCAGAAGGTGCATTATTACCTAGCAAGTGGCCTGAAGTACCCTCTTTTGAGGGCCCAGGTTGGTATTGTGATGTTGTTTTTGATATCTAATCTTCAGAATTATTGTTTTCTTCAATTATTTCTGGTGCAGTCTTCTTAGATTTCTTTTCTACAGCATCAGCAACAATATCTGCAGGTCTTGGTCTGCCACCTCTTGTTTCAATTTGGACTTCAATTCTAGATCGCACACGTTCCAACATTAGTCCGTGATGTGGACCTAATAATCTCATCATGAGAGCTCTTTCATATGCTTCACTAATTTGCTCTAGAGTAACAACATCTTCACAATCTAATAATTCATCTTCATACCTCATTGCACGTCGATCTCTTGTGACAAATGCAAACCCTAGGTACAATACACTTGGAACACCAATGAATACTCCAATAAGATCCCATGCGCCTAATTCAACATTTGCTCCAGGTATCCAAACTCCACCCCATGGAGTTTCTCCAGCTTTGTATGGGCTTGTTCCAGCAACCAATTCTTCCATGTCACTTGAACCATCATTATCATCATCTGGGTCAAGGTTATCTCCTAAACAGTCATTATCTCTGTCTAACCACTCTGAAGGGCTATCTGGGAATTCATCATATATTTGTTTAATAACAATAGTTCCATCAGCCATTACTTCTTCTCCGAATAGTATTTCATCAGGAATTTTTAGGCATGTTCTTATTTCTTGAGTTTCAGTATCTTCATAAGAATATTCTTCAGCAAAAATATCTTTCAAACCATCATTATCCCTATCGTCTTCTGAAGGGTCTCCATTATATCCTGAACTATTATCTCCTTTACCATCTTCATCATCATCTTTCCATTGAGTATATTCATCTGGGAATAAATCTTCAAAATCATCATGGCCATCATTATCTCTGTCGTTAATACATGGTCTGAAATTATCGATTTCGTTATCATAACATATGTCTGAGTTGTCACCAATTCCATCTCCATCAGTATCTTGCCATTCAGTTGAATCATTTGGAAACGCATCGGGGTCTCTTCCATTTGGATTATCTCCGTATCCATCACCATCAGTATCTTCACATTGCGTAGGATCTGTAGGGAATCTGTCTGGGTTGTTTCCTTCTTGATTATCACCACAGTTATCACCATCATAATCAGTCCATTGAGTCCCATCATCAGGGAATACGTCAGCAAATGGACCTGTTGGATTATCTCCGTATCCATCACCATCTAGATCTTCCCACTGTCCTGGAATGAATGGGAAATAATCTCCATTTACTCCCTCTGGATTATCTCCATGTTCATCAAAGTCTACATCACTCCATTGAGTTGGTTCATCTTCGAAAGCATCGATTTCATCTGCATAGCCGTCTCCATCAGAGTCAGGACATCCATTTACACCATCTTTGTCAGATGTGCCAGCATCTCTTGGACACCAATCAGAATTATCTCCTATTCCATCACCGTCTGTATCTACATTTTCATAGAAATCATCAGGGAATGCATCATACTCAAATCCTTGAGGATTATCTCCCCATCCATCACCATCTGTATCTTCCCATTGAGTAGGATCATCAGGATGACTATCTGCATAACCGTATGGATGGGCTCTCCAACCACTACTTTCATCACTATATCCATCCCCATCAGTGTCGATACATCCTAGCCTATCAATGGTACTATTTCCAAATTCAAATGGGCAGTCATCAGGTTCATTTCCATTAGTTTCATCACCGAATCCATCACCATCTGAATCTTGCCATTGTGTTGAATCATCGGGGAATGCATCTGGATTATTCCCTTTGGAATTATCTCCATATCCATCCCCATCAGCATCTGACCATTGTGTTGAATCTTCGGGAAACGCATCATTGTTGTTCGAACTATTTGCTGCATGATCTAAATATCCATCATTATCCCAATCTTGATAATTTTCTGTTGCTTCAAATTCATTTGGATCATTTAAGTCACTGACTCCATCTAAATCAGTATCTGGACATCCAAATCTATCAACCCAACTGTTCCCAAATAAGAATGGACATGGGTCACCAGTATCTGCTATTTCATCACCATCTGAATCAAGACATCCACGTAAACTTTCAAGTGTGTTTGTAGAAAGATTTACAGTTAGTGTTGAGGTTCCAGCCTGAGTATAACAATCATCAGATTCATTTCCATTTGGATTATCTCCATAACCGTCATTATCATAATCAGACCATTGAGTATCATCCTTGGAAAAATCATCTTCAATATCTGCCCATCCATCGCCATCTTCGTCATTACAACCAAATTGATTTTGATAGCTAGTACCATAATCAAATGGGCATGAATCAGGCTCAAATGCACCAATTTGGTTATTATCTCCGTATCCATCATTATCGAAATCTTCCCATTGGCTTGGAATATTTACAAATAAATCTGGATTATTTCCATTGGGGTTATCTCCATACCCATCACCATCAGAATCACTCCATTGAGTATCATCATCAGAGAATGCATCAGTATTGTTGGAACTATTTACTGCATGATCTAAATATCCATCACCATCCCAATCTTCAGTATTCATTGTAGCGACATTTGGAACTGGGTCATTGAAATCACTAATTCCGTCTTGGTCTTGATCAGAACAACCAAATCTGTCTACCCAACTATTTCCATATTGGAAAGGACATGGGTCAGTATTATCTTCATAATTATCCGAATCATTGTCAACACAACCATACCAAGACTGGTTAGTATTACTAATAATTCTCAGCGTAGATGTACCAGCTTGATTTGGACACGAATCGGGATTTGTTCCACTAGGGTTATCTCCATACCCATCACCATCCCAATCTTCCCATTGTGTGTTGTCTTGAGGAAATGCATCGTTTGAATTAGCATATCCGTCACCATCAGTATCTGGGCACCCTGTTTCAAATTGAGTACTGTTTCCAGCAGAATTTATACAATCATCTGAGTTATCTCCATATCCATCACCATCAGAATCTTCCCATTCAAAGTGATCACTTGGGAATGCATCAGGATTTGTTCCGTTTATATTATCTCCATAACCATCACCATCTGTATCTGTCCATTGTGTATTGTCGTAAGGGAATACATCAACATTTAGAGTTTCATTATCAGAATTATCTAGGTATCCATCATTATCCCAATCTTCAACATCTGGTGTTGCACTATTTGGATATGGATCATTGAAGTCACTAATTCCGTCACCATCTGAGTCTGGACATGCAAACCTGTCAACCCAACTATTTCCAAATTGGAAGGGACATTGGTCAGTGTTATCTTCATAATTGTCAGAGTCACTGTCAATACATCCATACCATGTTTCATTTTCACCATTGAAAACTTTCATTGTAGATGTACCTGCTTGATTTGGACAAGAATCTGGAGTAGTTCCACTGAAACTATCTCCATATCCATCACCATCCCAATCTTCCCATTGAGTATCATCATTAGGGAATGCATCGTTTGAATTAGCGTATCCATCACCATCTGTATCTGGGC
>MDSZ01113304.1_pt1 | contig 25789 bp, 19 predicted proteins | sample 811201 | NCBI WGS metagenome assembly MDSZ01 (sample SAMN05326647, study PRJNA326480) | marine metagenome | isolation source: seawater | place: Indian Ocean: North | collected 2010 | reverse complement strand
CTCTTTTTTTTTATCTTTTTTGGTCTTTTGTGTGTCTTTTTTCTTTTTGTCTCTTCTCCTCAAAAAAGAACATCATCAACAACAACAACAACAACAACAACAACAACAACACCATCGTCGGACGACGACGACGACGACGACGACGACGACGACGGAAAGCTTAGAGTAGTGGTGGTGATTTTTTTTGTCGACGAAAGAAAGTTTGTGTCGTTGTTCGAGACGAGACGACCACCACGACCACGGGGACCACCAGTTTTTTTGGCGAAGAAGAAGAAGAAGAAGAAGAAGAAGAAGATTTGGAAAAAAAAATGGGATTACTTTCCGTGCTCTTGCGACATCCGTCGGACGTCTTCCCATTGTTGAGGGTGAAAAAAATGGCCGACGAGGCGAAGAAACTGCCGAAAGACGAAAATTTGGCGTTCTGTTACGACGTGCTCAACAAAGTCTCGAGGTCGTTCGCGATCGTCATTCAACAGCTGGACGAGGAGCTGAGAGACGCGGTGTGCGTCTTCTATCTGGTGTTGAGAGCTTTGGATACGATCGAGGACGACATGGCTATTGAAAACGCAGAAAAAGTTCCGCAGCTGTTGAAATTTCACGAGGACATATACGATCCGGAATATAAACACACGACGTGTGGAGAAAAACACTACAAGACACTAATGATGGAATATCCGAAAGTGACCAGCGTTTTCTTACGACTGAAGAAACCGTATAAAGACGTCATCGCGGATATCACGCGACGCATGGGCAAAGGTATGGCGGACTTCATCGAGAGCGAGGTGAATACGTTGGAAGATTGGGACATATATTGCCACTACGTCGCTGGTTTAGTCGGGATCGGTTTGTCCGATTTATGGGCAGGATCGAAGCTGGAAGAGAAACGTTTCAAGACAGAGATGGAGGATTTAAGCAACGCCATGGGGTTATTTTTGCAAAAAACGAACATCGTGAGAGATTATTTGGAGGACATACAGGAAATTCCGAGACCAAGAATGTTTTGGCCGAGAGTGGTGTGGGAGAAATACGCGACGAGTTTGGATGATTTGCAATATAAGAAAAACCGAACGAATGCGGTGCATTGTTTGAATGAGTTGATTACGAATGCGTTGACGCATGCGTGCGATTCGTTAGAGTACATGAGCCGAGTGAAAACGCCTAGTATTTTCCGATTTTGCGCGATCCCGCAAGTCATGGCTATAGCAACTTTAGCTGAGTGTTACGATAACGAGAAGGTGTTCGAAGGAGTAGTTAAAATCCGCAGAGGCTTATCTGCTCGCATCATGTTATCGTCGAATGACACGTATCAAATCGGCAACGGATTCAAACACTTTCTGAAGATTTTGAAAAACAAAGTGCGAAAAGAAGACCCGAACCATAAAGAAACCGTGATGTTGTGCGATTTAGCCATCGAGAAAGCCCAAGATATGATCGATTCGAGCGACAGAGGGAAATTGGAGAAATTACGAAACGCGAATAACGACCAACCGTTGTCGATTGGCACCAAGTTTGGTTTGTTGACCTTATTCGGCGGTTACGCCGTGTACGCGTTTAACGTGGAGCAAATGCGAGAAAGCATGGGTTTGAACCCCAAAAATGGTGCTCGATGGGTGGATCAAATGCAACAATTCTTTGCCGTGTTAGGTATCGTGTTCGTGCTGTTTTTGATGTACTCCACGCGTCGTCAGCGATAAAATATATCTTGTCGGTATACTTGACCGCGATAAACGCGTATCGTCGCGCGCCCCGTGCGAAAGGGAAAGAATACACACATAGAAGAGTAGGCATTCAATAAAACGTAACGCACATGTCTCGTAGATTGAATCGTAGAATATATCACACTTTTGCGTTCCATCATCAGTCTGGACATCCGCGCGCAAAAACTCCTTTGCGAATAAGCTCAAAGATATTTCCACAGACTTCTTCCTTTTTGACCACATAATTTCTCCCTTTCGGGGAGAGAGGGAGAGATAAAACCATGCGCGTTTCCCTCCCTTCCCTCGTTGTCCTCCTCCTGTGCTTAATGTCGAGCGCGCATTCTTCTTCTTCTTCTTCTTCTTCTTTCCCGCGTCGTCGGCGTCGTTCTCGATATTTGTTGCAAGACCACACGGAAGCGGATGCGTTGCACCATCGGTCTTTATACGTGCCGCCGAAAGAAGACCACGACGGCGGGACATCCAACTCGGGAAACCCCGAGAAGAACACAAACACGAAGACGAACACCGATAATGACGAGGATAAAACGCCAACGGCGCGAGAATGGCGCGGCGCGGAAACGAAAACGCTCGCGAAACTTCTCGAATTGGAGGAAAAATACAGCGAGATGATGCGCAACTTCCGAGAGGGCCAAAACAAGGCGAGTTTATCAGAGCTCGATCGAATCGGGGACGAATATCGGAAAGCGTCGAGAGAACATCACGAGGAATTGGAAAGAGCGAAGAAGATGCTGCTCGCGAGAGAAAACAGTAGTAGTAATAGTAGTAACGACAATACTGACGCAGACAATCCGCGAGACGCAGACGTCAACGACCCGGTCACTCGCGAACAGTTTTTCAAAGCCCGAGTGAGAAAGGAGGACGACGAGCTGATTGTTTTTGCGGTCGGTGATACGAGAGATCACCGCAGAGTGACAAAAGATCCTGCGATTGCGACGATTAGTACGGATTTCGTCGCCAACGTGGCGTTGAATCTGAAAGCGATGGGCATCGAACATTACATTGTCTTGGCGAGTTCAAAGAAGCTATGCGATACATTGAAAACAAGGTACAATGAAGCCTTCGGGGCGTATGGATCGTGTGGGTTCTCGTCCGCGTACACGGATAATATACATCAGCTGAAAAAATGGAACTTGGAAGTGGGCGACATGTTTTTACTCTGGATGCAACAATGGTTGTTTGTTTCGCAAGCAATGGAGGCGAATTACAGCGTCATGCGCGTAGATTCAGACGTCGTGTTTTTAGAAGATCCCTATAAGATTATAAACGGGGCGATGATGAGTCCATTTCGAGTGATTTCCCAGACGGATTTGTTTGCCGCGAATACGAGGCCCACGTGCACTAGGAAAATGGATAGAATGGAAGCGACGTCGACGGAAGAACGGAAACGGTACTCCGCGGCTCTTGGAAACAACATGGTCTTGTGCGACGACGCGGTACCGAACGCTCTTTTGAATATTGGTTTGATTTATTTTCGTAAATCGACAGTAGTGCCGCACAAAGAAACCGCGTTGTACGAATTCTTCGTGAAGTTGAACGAAAAGTTTCAAAGCATTTTACAAGATCAAAACGGCGATGGGAACGCGGAACGATTGCTCGATCAACCAATCTTTCGCGAAGTCATGAACCAATTCTTCGTTGGAAACTTTAAAGTCGCGATTGCTGGAGAAGAAATGACATCGATGTATCAACACAACACTTGTCCTCACGATGATACGAATGAGTGCGAAATCATTCAAAAAGAAAGAAAGTTAACAGCAATTTCCTTCGTTGAAATCTCCAAACAACTGAAAAATGTTGGAGACGCCATCGTTCCGGAACTCGTTTTGGGCGCTCCTGATTGGTTTTTCGGCCGCGGATGTTTAAGAGGCGTTGCCGAAGGTACGAAAGCTGTCCGTTCGATTCGCGATTTGATGACAAAAGCTAACCTAGACAAAGCGGAGTATCCTATTGGGAAGAACACGTGCCCAGTAAATCCGCGCGCTGGGGCGAGTATGAGAGCGCCAGGGAAAGCCGCAAGAGGCGGTGGATTAGTCGCCGTCCACGCGGTTTATAGCAAAGCTAAGAAACGCGTCGACGCCATGCGTGCGCTCGGCTGGTGGCGATTGGACGACTCGTCTGTAACAACACAATCCGACGACGCGTGTGAAAACAATCGGAAGAACGAGAACGGTATCCTCTTCACGCACACGTATTTCCGACAAAACGAAATGGGATATAAAGCCTTCGTGTGCGCCGGAAAACCGAAATTTGTAGGTCAATGCGCGTGTTGTTCGGGTGTTCCTGAAATTACTCTGTCAAAAGACTTAAAGTTTATCGAATACACCGCGGACGACCAAATACGCCCGGTCGGGAACACGGAACAATTGCAACGCGTCGCGCACGGCTGCGGCGCTTTTGACGACTTCAACGGCGGTTGGAACGAGTTTTGGAATTAATTTGCATAGAATAGAATTAACAGGTATGTGCACATGTAGATAAATGCATTATTAACAGCAACACAAAGATATTAACTAAAGCAGCGCTTGTTCACGAGACGCACAACAAGAAGATTTATTCACCTTAGTCGTACCCATCCAATCTATCCGTCAGCTCGCTCGCTTTATTCGCGCCTTCGATCCCTTTCGTCCACAAATACGCGCTCAGCGGGAATCCAGTGACAATGAACCACCCTAAAATCGGTTTATATAAGCCGCTCGTGCTTTCTACGACGCCGAAAATCGGTTTTTCAAACGTCCACTCGAAGCAACTCCCCGTCGCTGCCACCAGAGTGATCGCGCTTCCCAACAGGAAGACTGGCCACGGAAGTTCGCCGGATTCTTGCTGAGCTTTCTTTTCGAGTTCTCTGCGTTCCCACGGCGGGATGTCTTCTTTTTCGTCTTCTTTTTCCGCCGTCGGGGGCGTCTCGTCGGCCGCTCGGAGCGTGAACTTTGGATAACGAGTTTTTCCGTATCTTCCATTCGTAAACGTCGACGCGGTTTTTGTGTTCGATCTAAAAGCTCGTCTATTCGTCGACGAGGGTGACGAACACGACGCCCGGCGAGAGGACGATTGGCGAGAAGAAGACGCAGAGACCTGCGCGGAGAGAGGCGCACAAAAGACGAGAGATGATGTCATCGTGCGCGTGCAAAAAATTCTCTTTCTCTTTGAAGAAATTTGCGCAAATTTTTCTCTCTTTTAATTGTATGGAGTACGAATTCTCGTGGATGATGTTAAATAAATACAAGATGTACGTACGGTACAGTACTTATTAATTGTTAAATAAATTGTATAAGAACGCGCATATGCACGAGAAAGAGACGTAAAAACGTAACTCCATATTCTTTGTCGTATCGTTCGCTTCGATGCGTGCACATGAAACGAACGACGCCTCCCTTCTTTTAATTTTTTTGCTTTCGTTTTTAAACACGTGTGGTAGCCGTATGTACATATCCGTGCGTTCGCCGTAAGCGCGCGCAACGGGGGAGACGGTTTTCGTATTGACGATGAATGAACCAAGCGTTCGATTACGCTTTACCACCATCGTTGCTGCTGTAGCCGACAACTTCCATGTCAGTCGGCAAGATGGCATTCAACAACATGGCCAAGACAGTACCGATGGAGTACGGTGTGGTCAATAAGATGAGAATGCCATCTCTGATACCTCGTTCGCCTTTGTTGCAGTCGCCGCCTTCACGGAATGGACCAGTGCACGGCCAAAACGGCGCTGTGCCAGCGCTCGCTCTTTGATCGCCAAAGATCCACGGGATCGCGGCGACGCCCAAACCAACACCCATGGAGATTGCCAAGATGATGCGGTTTCTGCGAGAGTTCAAGTCAGCTTTGGAGACGACGGCCAAGCCAGAAACAAAGACGTTGCAGAAGAGAAACGTCGTCATGCCGCCAACCACGCAGTCAGGCATGGATGAAATGACGCCAGAAATCTTGGATAAGACGCCTAAAGCGATCAACCAGAGACCGCAGCAAACACCCGCTCTTCTGGAAGCACACTTGGTCAAAGCGATAACGCCGTTGTTTTGGGAAAATGTGGTATTTGGCATACCAGTGGCCAAAGCCGCCCCGAAGGAGCACACGCCGTCAGAGAGTAAACCACCTTGAACAGATTTGTCAAACTCTTCCGACTCAGTATCTTCCTCGGACGCATCGTACGTAGCGGTGAGATCACCGATAGTTTCAACCGTGGTGACTAAGAAGGCAATCAGTAATGGCAATACCGCCGGCCCGTAAAAGCCAAGCGGAAAGTTTTCCACCCACGCAAACGTAATCGGTTCTGCCTCATCAATGTTATCTTCTGTAACGAATTTTTGCCCTTCCGCTCTGGCAACACCGGACACGAAATAACCAAAGAGCAACGCAATGATAACGTTGGCGTTTTTCATGAACGGCGAGCCGAACATTTCAACGAGGATGAGCATGACCACGACCGAAAAACCCATCGCAATGTATTCCGGAGAACCGAAAGCTTTAATAACATCACCGTTACCGTCGCACGTAGATTTACCGCCCGCAGTTCCACCCGGGAACGGCGCAACGCCAACTTGAGTACCGTTTGTCACGAATGGAAATCCAACCAAGTCGTAAACTTGTCCGTTGTTCTTCCACGCCATTTCGGCGCACACGGTACCGCCGCCCCAATATTTCATTCCCGTCGCGGTCAAGCCGGCGCCAATGAGCATAACTGCTACACCAGTGACAATGTTTGGGAACAACCTTCGCAACTTGTCCTTCGGAAAGAACGACAAAATAATTTCGAGAAAAGCGCACACCATTGTCGTCCCCAACATTTTCCCGTACGCTTCTTTTCCGCTGTACCCGTCAGCTTTCATCGCTTGGATCGCATTCTCATAAATGGGTAAAAACCCAAAAGAAGTGCCCAAAACGGAAAGCATTCCTGTTCCGAACACGTATTTTGTGCCCGGAATTTTAAACTGAATGCAGTTTAAAATCGTAAAAAGACCAGATAAAATGAGCGAACACGCGATGGCGTATTGTTGCAACTCCAAGGTACTCCCCGGCCCGTCTTCGGCGACGGAGAATCTCATGACAACGTACGGTGGTACGATAAGTCCACCGACCATCGCGAACGCGTGTTGAAGGCCCATGACTATCGCCACGAGGATTGGAAGATCGTCGTCCTGTAAAATTGGTGTTGTTAGAAAAAAATCGGGTCAGTCGTCCGTCGTGTTGGTTGTGGCAACACGTGTATCTCAAAACACAAAAGAGAACGAAAACTCCAAACAAGCCGTCTTCCCGCCTTTTGAAAGGGGGCACGCACACACGTGTGTGTTTGAACGACGGACGTCCAAACGCGCGTCTCGCGCCTTTCGCGCGTCTCCACCGCGCGTCGCGTCCTTTGCATCGATATCCTTCACTGTCTGAAGTTTGGGCGAGATGTGGCGCTCTGTCCAATGGCGGTGGCGTTTCGTGTTTTTCTAATTATAAAAATTGGCGTAATTGTCCCCACCCGAAAGAGGAAGGAGTCTTTGAAACGACGACACAACCGCGCGCGCGTACCTTGCGAAAGAACTGCATCTTTCTCGTCGAATTTCCCCACGGAACCGTCGGGAGGCACAAGGCCCCGAAATCGAAGTTCCCGATCAATTGCACCATGATGACGTGATGAGAGGAACGTGTGTGTTTTCTTTTGGAACGACTTAGGTACAACGGTCGATCAAAATGGCGGATTCCCTTTTGGCCACGTAAAGTGGGTTGAAGAAAAAAAGGGGAAAAAGTGAGATCTTGAAACCCTAAAATGAAGAGAAGAAAAGAGAAGACTTTAAGCCTTTGAATTTGTCCTTCATTTATATATATATGTATGTCACAAAGTTCGTTCGTTCGTTCGTTCTGAGGTCCGACCGGCGGATGACAACAAAAAGCGAGGTGATGGTGAGAAAAATGAACATTACAACGCGACGTTTGGTGCGGTGACGATGTTCGCGCTTTTGGCGTAGCTCGGCAACCCTCCGATAGCCGTCGGCGGCCAATATTTTGCCACCGCTCTGCCGATGATTCTCTCTTTCGGCAACGGACCCCAAGCGTGAGAATCGAACGAGTTGTTGCGATTATCTCCCATAACGAACACGTCGCCTTTAGGGACGCGATATTTCGGCATGTAGTATTGAATCTTCTCCAACTTTAACTCCTTCCCTCTCGATTGCCCGTTCACGTACAACTCGCCGTTTTTCACCTCCACGTCGTCGCCTTCCAACGCGACTATTCTTTTGATGAAGACTTCTTTGTACACCTTTTTCGTTTTTTCAGTTTTCGGAGGGTTGAAAATAACAACATCCCCGACGTCCGGCTCTCGAGCGAACCTGTATGTTAACTTTTCCGCGATTAACCGGTCGCCGATGTCAAAGTTCGGGTACATGCTCAAACTCGGTATGTACCGCGGTTCGGCGATGAACGTTCGAAAGCCGATGGAGACGGCGAAAGTGACGACGACCGTGATCACATCTTCTTGTGAAAGCCTGGCCCATTCGGGGACCGCATCTGGCCACGGTAACGGCGTTTCTTCGTAATAATCATCTTCGTTGTCTTCGTCGTTATTGTTGTTATTGTTATTGTTATTCGTGCCTCCCGTGGACGCTTGAGGAACGTGCCCACCCCGTCTTCTTCTCCGCATACCGCTCCCGCTCGATCCGATCCCGCTCTTCTCGCGCGACGATTCCAGCGAAGACGACGACGACAGAACTGGTCCCATCACCCGCGCCGGTCCTCCGCGTCGCCTCGCCTCGCCGCCGCCCGGCGCGAGAAAAGCGCTCGACGATTCTATCCAATTTTGACAATCGTACCGCGTCGTCGTCGTCGTCGTCGTCGTCGATGCCGCCGGACACCACGACGAACTCCTCCTCCTCCTCGTCGTCGTCGTCGTCGTCCTTCTCGCAAACGTCCTCGTCGTCGTCGTCGTCGTCCTCGTCGTCGTCGGGGTGGTGATGGTGATGGTCGTCGTCCTCGTCATCAAAGTCGTCTTCTCTTTACTCCTATAAAAAATATGTCTCTCTCGCCTCAAAAAAAGAAAGGGGCTCTCTTTTTTTTCCTTCTTCTTCAAATAAAAGAGTACAGTCATGTTTAGGGTATCAAAAGAGACACAAGAGGCATTCGCTCCTTTTAGTATTTAGAGTACGACGCAGAGCGAAGAAGAGAGAGGCATTGCATTCGTTTTACACACACGCACACACATTGTGCTGCTGTCTTAAAGTAAACGCGCTCTGTGCGTTGGGGAAGACGACGACGTAAACGACTTTGTAAACGACGACGACGACGGGCGGCAGCATCACCGCCGCCACCACCACCACCGGGGCCGATGTACTACCACCCGTCGTTTACGTCGTCGTTTACGTCGTTGAACGCACGCGACTTTGAGGACACAAAAAAGCAGCGGTTTCTTCGTCTTTTGGATGATGATGATGATGATGATGATGATGATGATGATGAACAAGAAGAAGAATCGGCGTCGACACTGGTGAGAAGAGCGGTGATGGCCGCCCGAAGACGGGAAGACGACGAGACCCAATCGCTGTTTTCTTCGTACCCTGCGCCGACGACGGTGGAGAGACAAAGACGCGCGCGAGAAAGGGTGACGGCAGCGCTGAGAAAATTGAAGATTGAACGAAACCTGGAGAAAACGCCGGATGTGCTCGGTGGATACGAAACGAAGACGAGAAGAAGAAGCCACGCCGTCGGCGACGACAGCGACGCGAGAGGGAGGTACGCGACGAGACGCGTGAGTGCGACGGAGAAGGAGCATTTCATGAGCACGCCATCGTCGACGCCGGGATCGAATAGAAGAAGCCATAGTTGGAATAGTATTAGTAATAACAACGCGAAGAAAGCGGGAGTTTCGCCGTTAGGACCGCCGAGAAGAGTTCCAGCAGATCAAAGTAACAGTCCGAATTTGATTTCGTTTAGTCCAGCGAAAGTCTCGTCGGTGAAGAAGACGCCTTTAGTCAGTCCGCTCGGGCCGGCGAGACGCGTGTTAAAGATTGATCAAATGAACGATCTTTCTTTTTCAAATAATAACACACTTACGTCGCCGGCGACGGGGAGGCGAATGTACAACACGCCGGAGAATCGCGTGTATCCGACGCCAGAGACAAAGCAAACGCAGGAGAAGTTAAAGAAGAGTCTTTTAGAAAGACTATCGAAGATTGCTAACGATTCACCGCCGAAGTCTTCGTCTAGGAAGAGTGATGAATTCACGGCCAGGTTGTAACGCAAAGAATTGGTTTCTAATTCTTCATATTTATATGCGCGCATACCGTACACTCTATTTTATTACAAGCACAATCGCAGCGCACGCTGCGTTTTTTCTATTTCGGCAACGTTTGACGTTTCCAATAAGGCCTCTCGAATCATCCTGTCTGTAACTGCGTTATTTACCGCACTTATTTGACTATCATTTTCTTCAAACGCTAACGATTTCTTCTCGGCAACCTCGAGAACCTTTCCAGGTATTCCAGCCATACTCGCGACGTTTAATCCAAACGATCGGTGCGCCACGCCCTCTTCGAGCGTGTAGAGAAATGTGATTCGTTTGCTATCCTTCACGTCGTTCGTTTTCATGTAAGCAGGGAAGCAACAAAACACATCGCAAGCGTTACTCTCTTTGAACTGTTTCGCGAGATTTGAGAAGTGCGTGACGAAAACAGTCGCGCATTGAACCTTTTCTACGAGCATTCGTAACGTGGCGGAGGCTAATGCGATGCCGTCGGACGTTGACGTGCCCCTACCGAGTTCATCGAGCACGACTAAAGATTTCTTCGTGCATGACTTTAGTATTGCAGACGTCTCGCTCATCTCTTGAAAGAATGTGGATTGACCGAGCGCGAGATTATCAGCTGCGCCGGCGCGCGTGTAGATGCCATCCAAAACGGACAATCGGCAAGATTGCGCCGGAACGTAGGATCCGATGTGCGCGAGTATGGCAATGAGTGCGACTTGACGCGCAAAACACGATTTACCACCCATATTTGGACCAGTGAGAATAATCGCACGACGGCATCGAGTGTTGTTATTGTTATTGTTACTCTCGTTCGATTGACCACCTAACGACGCTGAATTTGGTACAAACTTATCGACCATTTTCGCATCGAGCGTCGGGTGTCTCCCATCTACGATTTCAATGCGCGCCGTTCCGTCTGCATTTTCTTCTTCTTCTTTTAAAAATTCTGGTCGGCAGTATCCGTCATTCATCGATAAAATCGCGAGCGCGTTCAATGCGTCAATTTTTGCTGTCGCTTTTGACGCTTGGCGACATTCGCCGTATGAGACGCGCGAAAATTCTTTCAGGAACGACTTCCACGCGCATTCGCACGCCAATGCGAGTCGTTCGCTATTCGCCTCTAATGCTTTCATTTTTTCGAGAACAATCGGTGGATGGTATCGAATCACTTTTTTGGACTTGTTCGCGCTGACTTTGATCCAGTCGTTCGGAGGTTTCAATTTATCGCTGACTTCGATGAGATATTCTGCACCGGACGCGCCGCCGACGGAGGTGTAGGATAATTTAGAACCTTTGATAATACCTGGGATTTGCGACGCCAAATCAGGAAGCAATGCGTCCATGGTAGATTTCGACTTCTCCAGATTATCATGCGCTTGAAAGACCTCCGGAAACTGTTTTTGGTTGTCCTCGTTTTCTTTCAAGAACAACCCTACGTACGCGTCCCTCGAACACCCCAAATTTCCAGCTTTGGAGTTAGCTACTGTTAAATCTAGCGCATTGAGCGCTTTCGTGCACGCGCGTAAAGTGGCTTCGTCCGCACATGCGCTCAAAAGTTCGTTTAACGGCGAATTTTCGGCGCCTTTGCTTAACAAAGAGTGTTGCATTTCCACGCACGCGGCGCCAAAGGAAAGAAAAAATTGCATAGCTGCGACAAACTCAGCCGGAGTGGCGTTCAAATGATGCGCTCGAGCAACCACTCTTTCCACATCTGGGGCCGTGCGCAAGGTCTTTTCAATTTTTTCGAGCGCGATTACGGACGCTGGCACGCTATTCATCTCGCGTAGTGCTTGAATGGCAGATAAACGGTTCTCGATTTCCGTTCGATCTCGTAACGGTCTCGAGACCCATCGCGAAAGCTCGCGACTCCCGGCTTTCGATTTCGCGTGATCTATGAGCCATAAGAGACTCCCCGTGAATGACCCATCGTCCGAGTTTCTGAAAATTTCGAGCTGTCTAATAGCGTTTGGGGATAAAATCATCTCTGATTGCACGTCGTCTAAAGGCTTTATCGCTTTTGACAGTTTCAGAACGTTTTCGAGCTTAAAAGGGATGAGGTATTCTCTCGTCGCCGCTAAGGTCGCGATGAGAAGACGAGGAAGATGCGCGACCTTTTCTGAATTTATCGGTCCAAAGTATTCGTCAATTTCAGCTTTGGATAAACTCGAGGTAACCGAGTTAGAATATTCCACTCGCGAGTCCGGAAATAAAGCAGAGATTAACCGTTTCGTTTCTTTCGATGATGAGGATTCTCCTCCTCCTCCCGCAAATAAAATTTCGCATGGAGATATTTTCAAAAGTGCCGACTCTAATCTCGAGCGCGAGCTGTCGTCTTCAAAGTGCGCGTGATAAATGTTCCCAACGCTCGTTTCAATGGCAACTAACGCGATTTCGTCTTTGTTTCCTCTCTCAGATTTCTCTTCTTCCGATATGCACAGCAAGTAATTGGAAAGTCGACATTGTTTGTCTGCGGTTGTACTCGCCGAGTTTTTGCGTTCGTTCTTCATTCCTTCTAGCTCTTCACCCGCCTTATTATCTACCGCACCTTTCCACTCTGCTCCTACTGCCTTGTCATCGTTTTCTACCATCCGTTGCGCCTCGCTGCTTTCGTTATTATTCACTGGATCCGCGGCTATTGACACGCCCGCGTCTATCGTCGCCTTCGTATACAAAGCTACCAACTCTCTCGTAAAAACACTCCCTTTCGTTGACCCTTCCGCTTTCAACGCGGCCGTTTCTGTTTGCCTAACCACTCCAACCTTATGACCAGCGTTTACCAGCCGTTTCACGTACACCGGCAATCTGTGCACCGGCCCGCTCGCTTGTAACCACGTCTTCCCGGGATACGCGAACACGTTCAAAGTCTCCGCCGCTTTCCTCGCGTCTTTCCCGTAAAAGTGAAATTTATACCCGACCTCGAACAAAAGCAACACGGTCGGGTGCTTTGCCTTGAAATCTCTCACTTGCGTTTCCAACGGCGTCAGTTTTTTATCTCTCGGCTCGATTTCATCCAAAACATTTTCGTCGTCGTCGTTCGTGTTGCCGTGTTCCTCGCGTTGCTTCTTAAACGCCTGACTGCGTCCGCGAACGTCTCTCGCCGAGTTCGCCGTCGTCGCTTTTGCGACCAGTTTCGCGTTAAATCTTTCTCTCAATCGAGCGTCGCGTTCTGGAATCGCGATTCTTTTCCCTTCTTCTTCTTCTTCTTCTTCTTCGTCTTTGTCGTCTTCGCGTATCTTCTTTCGAACGCGTCGTCCGAGGTCGTCTTCGGTTTCTGTTTTTGCTCTCTTTTTCTCCCACGTCAACACCATCTCGTCGCACTTCATCCCGCGACGACGACGCGCTTCATCATCATCTTCTTCTTCTTCACCTTCCTCGTCGACCCCAGTCTTCGGTGTCTCCTCCGCCCGCTCGAACGCGACGACATCGTTTTCCTTCTTCCTCTCCAAAACATCTTCTTCGCGTCGACTTTGACGATGCAAAAACGCACCATTATTTTTCGGCGTCGTGTTTTTGCCACCATCGTCGTCGTCGTCGCCGTCGTCGTCGCGTTGAGCCACGAAGAACGATTTCAAAGACGTCTGCTGCTGCTGCCCCTTCTTCTTCTTCTTCTTCTTCTTCTTCTCACTCTCAGCAGCGATGCCGCTGCTCTCAAAGAAGGCCATCCTTCTTCTTGCTTCTTCTTCTTCTTCGCGCTTTTTGCGTGCGTGTTTTTTTGAAACGATTTTTGACACGGGTGTTTTTTTTTGAGAGTTTTTTTTTTTTTTTTGAAAAAAAATGCAAAAAAAGGAAAGACTCGAATTGTACATGTGTGACTATGTGATGCGTGATGATATCGCGCGACACTACTACACTACTACTATTACTACTACCTCTATTACTAGTACTAGTACTACTACTTTTGGGGTGAACTACTGCTATTAGTATGACGAGGGCGGCGGTTCATCGCGTCGTCGCCGTCGTCGTTTCGCCGCCACCTCTTTTATTTTTGTTGGAGAAGAAGGCGTTTCGAACGAGCCTGGTCGGGAACGTCGCGAGGCGAAAGAGTTTGGCCGCCGCCGTCGCGCACGCGTCGACAAAAATTTCCTGGGTCGCTAACACGAAGGCTTTCAACGTTATCGTAGCGAGGGTGAAGAACAAACGCATGGCAACCATGGGGTACTTCCATAATCGGTTCAAGTGCGTGCCAAGGAGAACGCTGATCGCACGTCGAGCGGCTACTTCTTGCCTTTCGCGGATTTTTCGAGCCTCTTCGGATTCCGGCCATTCTGGCAAATCTAATGAATCGGTTTTTTGTTCTTTATTATCGATAAAGATCGTACCACCTTTTGTCGGTTTGACGAGTATGTCCGAGAGCATTTTGACGGCTTGTTTGCGTACTCCGCTGGCTTCCGGGGAGTAAAGATAGGCGGCTAAGCTGCCGGTGTCGACGTCGTGGGAAATTCGTCGTAAAGCTGCTCCTTCGGTGGCGCCGATGATGCCTCCGAGAACTTCGCCTCGGCGACGAGCCATGAGCTTTTCGCTCTTCTCGGTTGGACGCAGAAGAACGTCGTCTACGCTCCCGGGTTCAGACGACGACGACGACGATGACAGCTGCGACGATGCCAACTCTTTCTCGTCGTCGGCGTCGTCTTCGTCCCCACCACCACCTAAAAATTCTTTCAACCTATCCATATTCAACTCGTTTTCTTCTGTTAACCACGCGCGTCGCATGGCTTCAAAACCGTCCGGGGTTGCGGGTGCCATCGCGCGGCGTATCGCGTACGGTAAAGCGGCTTCGTAAATATTGAAATTCGGATCGGCTTTCGCGGCGATACCTTCTAACGTCAAGAATGTTCGAATTAAGAGGATGATGTACGGCGGCGTGAGAAAATGGTACGTCGCGGAAAGTCTCGCCAAACCCGTCGCTAAGGCGCCAAATCGACTTCTTCCTCCGGCTTCGCTTTCCAACTGCTCCTTAATTGCCAACGCAATTTCATCAAGAGTGCATTCCACGTACGGAACTTTCTTTCTCATCGCTTCGTCCGGATTTCTCTTTTCGAAAACTTCCGGCGTGAAACCTACCTCTTGAAACACCAACGCCAATTGTCGCCAATCGCCGGAAATCATGCTCTGAATGCCTTTCGCGAACCCTTCCATGATTTTACCGTCTACTTCAGCCATTAAACCGAAATCGAGAAAAACTAAAGAGTCGTCCGAAGTGTCTAACATCATGTTTCCTTCGTGAGGATCAGCATGGACGAAACCGGTATACACCAACTGCGCGACGCACGCCTCAACAGCCATTTGCGCCATGATCAATTTCTTTTCCTGCGGTAAATCGGCAATATGCGCGCCTTCAATCCATTCCGTCGTTAAAACTTTCGCTTTACCAGGCGGCCCGGTGTACTTTGGGAACCACTTCGGTGCTCTCACGAAACCTAACCAATTGTGCCTTCGGTTAAACTCATCCGCATGGTTCGCCTCGCTGATGTAATCGAGCTCTTGCCAAACGCCGCTGCCAACCTCGTCCGCGATGACGCTCAAATCGTTCGTCGACTTCCATAATTTTCTCAAAGCGGACAAAGATAACGACCAACACGTCCAATCCAGCGCCACTTGTTTCCTTACGTTTGGTCTCTGAACCTTGACTGCCACTCGATCGCCTTCCCACGTCTCGGCTTTATACACCTGCCCTAAACTCGCCGCGGCAATTGGCGTAGTCCCGAACGATTTGAACAGCGGTTTTAACGTCGGATCGAACCCTTGAAACGGGTGATTTTCTGCTAAAGGGCCTAAATGTCCTAAATCCTCGACAACCGTTTGAAACGCGATAGCGTCTTCAAACGGAACGTTTTCTTGTTGCAACGATTTTAACGCGTCCGCCGCCTCTTCGCCAATCAAATCTGGTCTTTGCGATAACGTTTGCCCACCTTTCACGAACACCGGTCCAAGCTTCGACAGAGCTTCTCGTAATAGTTTTGCTCGCGTTCTCTTTTCCACCGGCCAATCGTCTTGCGATCTCCATTGTCTCGACAACTTCCTAAACACGGTTATTATCCTCGTCATCCTCCCGGCCACCCGCACCGGTCGTCTTCTAAAGAATCTGAGTAACTTCTTCTTATCGAACGCGCCGTTTGCGAATAACTTATCGTACGCGTCTTCTTTTCGTCTCGTCGGGTCGCGCGTGCTTTTGATCGTCGCTGTTTCTGATTTTTTTTTCAAAGTTTGCTTTTCATTCTTTTCCGTCTTCAACACCAATCTCGCGCGGTCTTCTTCTTCTTCTTCTTCTTCCCAGTACGACTCCGTTGTGGGGATGATGCGATCGTCGTTCACGGTTCGAGCGATGCCCAGTGCCCGTCGCCGTCGTCTCCAAAACTCACCTACGGGTAAGAAACCCTCCTCCTCCTCGTTCTTTGTCTTCTTCTTCTTCTTCTTCACTAAACCGCGACGACGCACACAAAGTCCTCCTCGCGGTGATGATGACGATGACGACGATGCCATCGCATCAAAATCGTTCCTTCTCGTCGCAAAACTCATACTGATGCTTTTACCGAAAACACGACCACCTCCACCACCACCACCCTTCAAAGCCCTCCTTCCCACGACGAAAGAAGAAGAAGAAGAAGAAAAGGAGGAGGAGGAGGAGGGCTTTAGGAGGCCCCGCGCACCACCACTCGCCCACTTCGAAGAAGAAGAATCGAAGGGTGTGTATGCAGACGAGCAGCTTAAGCGCATTCTTTTGAGTCGTAAAGTAGTATCAGATACGATGTGATGCGTCTTCGTTTTTGTTCGATGAAAATAATGAGCGCGTTTTTCAGAAGTCAAAAATGCGATTTGCGACTTCTACGAGTTTCCAGGTCACAACTGGTCAAAGTTCCACAGAACTCAGAAAACAGGCGCGCGTATTGTTGTGACGCGAGAGAGGAGGAGGAGGAGGAGGAGGATATTCTCTCCCAACACCACCAACAAAACAACAAAAAAAAGATATCGAAGAAGAAAAAATCACACACACAAAAAAATACAACCCATTTTTTGAAACCCTAAAAAAGACACACACACACACAACGTGTTTGGAAGAGAACTCCTTTCTTTTTTGTTTTTTGACGAGAGAAAAGAGAAGTCATCATTCATCATCGACATCGTCTTTTTTGTCGTCAAAGAACGTCTCGTCGTCGTCTTTAAAATGGGGAAGACTGGGACGGAAAAACCGCTGAAACAGCCGAAGAAGAAGACGAGAGAGCTGGACGACGACGACAAAGCGGCTCTGGCGAAGAAAAAAGAGGAACAGGCGAAGCTGAATGCGTTGAAGAAACAAGTCGCCGCAGGGGGGAAATTAGGGAAAGGAATGCAGAAATCGAAGTAGAAAAAGTGGGTTTTTGTGGGTGTTCTTTCGTTGTAATTATGATGCAGAGTAGTATAGGCTCTATATATAGTCAGGATGTGGATGCGATGACACCACTACGCGTTCGCTCCTTTTCTTCCTCCCGTTCCAACCACTCCGAGCAGATGCGCTCGAACGCGTCGTAATCCACGACGCCTTCTTGAAATGCACGGAAATCGATTTTTTCTCTCTCGTGTCCTTCCGAGACGAGACGAGCACGAGCACGCGTCGCGCTAAAATACGGCTCCAAAATGTTCCGGTCGATTTTCACGCCGAGGACATCGGTGGCGCCTTTTTTGAACTCGTATAACGATAAAGTTCCGCCACCGTCTTGGTCTAAAGAGGAAAATATGTGTTTTAAGTTGCTGCTGCTTTCGGAAGAAGAAGACGTCGTCGTCGACGGAAGAAAGTAGGACGCGTAGAAGGTTTCGTACGGGTTCATGGTACGGAGAGAAGGAGGAGGAGGTGGTGGTGATGGAGGGACCAGAAAAGATGCCGTCGACACAGTTTTCTCCTGCTTTTCTTTGAAAGTGCCATCTTTCATCTTTTGCTTTTCGTTCGTTTTCTTCGCGGCGGCGCTTCGCCATCGATGCACCTCGCAGGCACGAGCAAAGTTGAGCTTGTTGCTGAGCTTTCGCAGTTGGAGTTTGAATGAAGATTCTTTTTTAGTGACAGATGTTGTAGGAGAATTGAGATTCTGTTGTCGTCCTCTCGCGCTAGTGCTGTCATTTTGCACGACCGCAGCCAGCTCTCTTTCCGCGAGCGCCTTCAAAATACCTTCATCTTCACCAAAATAGTCAAACTCTAACGAAGGAGTGGAACTCTCCGCGGTCAAAACACCCCACAACGAAACATCTTGCACGGGATCCTTAGCCAGGCGTCGATCGTTGATGAGCACGTTTCGAATTCGGCAGTGCGCGTCTGGGTTTGCCTCCGAGGCTTTTTCGCATAAAAATTTTGCCACGTTCAAATCCTCCTCGCACGTACAATCGAGGCGACATCGAAATGTTAATTGGTCCATGCGCGTTCCAAGAACGCTTCTCCATCCTAACCTTGTTCCTAAAACACACTGTTCTATCCCACTGAGTTGACCGAGGGAAAATATGTCGCGAGAAAACACATCGCGGAGGTGCAGAGGGACTCGACCGAAAAGCGCGACAATCGCTTCGACTCGAAACGCGCCTTTCGGAAAGTAGAAGATGATCTTTTTCGCCGCGGTCGGATGGAACCATAAAGTGCACGCCTTCAAACGCAACGTTCGAATATTGGACTCGTATAGTTCAGCATCTTTTTTGTGATATCCTTTACCACCATTATTTTGTTCTTTTCCGTTTTCGTCGAATACATAAGCCTCAACGCTTTCTATGTCTCGAATAAAATAGTCACCTTCATCATGAAACTTGTCGTTTTCGGCATACGCGACGACGCTCGAGAAATCAAAAGATAGCGTGCCTCGCTCTGGAAGTTTTAGCGATTTCGTTCGTTTCCGTCGTTTTTTTTTCCCAAAAGAAGAAGAACAAGAAGAAGAAAATACTCCGCTCGTTCTTATCTCCGTTGAAGAGAAGAAGCGTTTAGGTATTCCAGTACCCTTTTCACACGTACTTTCAATCACACACGCTCCGTCGTCAATGCGAACATTTCTCCAACATTTACCACCAAATCTTTGTTTTGAACCCTCTTCGTGTGCGATATCCGCTAACCTCTGCGCCAACGCTCGATCGGCATCAATGCCTAAATCAAAGCGGTATCGGCCGTTTGGATTTTGCGAGCGAAACTGCGCGTTGCGCTCGCCGTAGAGTTGTTCTAATTTTCGATTTGCAGACGCAAAATCTCTAAAACCAAATCCGTTGTTGAGATAAATAGCTTGGATGGCATTTTCACTATCGATTAAACGCGGTTGACACGCCGCTGCGGCCTCGAGGCGATGACTCGAAGGTAAGAAAAATGTTTGCGTTAAGCGGCTGACTTGAGCAGAGGTGAAAAGATACGCCGATCGTACCATTTGCAAACGCGAGACGCGCTCAAAATCTGATAAACGCTTCGATTGCAGTTGTTGCAGAAGATCGAGAAGGTCTTCTTCATCGATTGGTGTTTGTCGCACCCAAGATTTCTCAAACGTTGACCATGACGGAAGTATGAGTTCGGAAAGAGGGAGTTTTTCGCTTCCCTGCGCGTTGCTGTTTCGTGCGCTTTCACGAGGTGTGCAAAGCACTTGTTCGTGGTTCTTGTTTTCATCCATGGACATCTTCGTATCATCGTCATCGTCATCATCATCGTCGTCATCGTCGTCGTCGTCTGATGATGATGATGAAGATGATGAAGATGGCGTTGTGTTCTTGTTTTTATCTTTGTGGTCCTCTTTAAGAGACTCGGGTTTCATTGCCACTTTCCTTGTTTTTCGTTTTGCAGTTATATCTCCGCCTTTTTTTTTATTGCGAATATTTTGTTGTCGCTGTTTATTTGCACGAGTCGATGGTTTGAGAGCATTCGAACCGGTTACTTCAGATTTACGCGATCGTTTATTTCGTTCTTTTTCCTCTACTTTCATCGCTCCGGCGAACGAGGCACCTTCGAGCGTGAGCGTCGTCAAACAGTCGTTTCTCGTAAGCATGGCCATCAATTTCTTTCCACCAGTTTCACCACATCGCGCGTAATCCATGTTGAGCACTTTTAATGTCGTATTCTTTCTCAAACCTTTAGAAATGGCACATGTAGCGTCCTCTCCGACTGCACATTGTGAAATATTCAACATTCGCAACGCTCGATTTACTCCTAAAGCTTCGCCGAGCGCTTTACCTCCGATATCGCCAACGGCGTTCCAAGATAAGTCGAGTTCTTTCAATGTCGAGTTTTCGCGCATACCATTTGCAATTGAAACGCATCCGCGGGAAGTAATCCCGTTTAAAGACACGTCGATTCTCTTGAGCATTCGATTTGTAATGAGTGCGTCACCAATTTTCTTCGCACCTCGATTACCTAACGCGTTTCTTGAAAGTTCAAGAATTTCAACTGTACTCTTTGGCGACACCAACGCGTCAGCTATGGCTTTTGCAAGAGACCCACTTATTCCACATCCGTTTATTTTTAAGACTTTTACTCGTTCGAGAAGTTGGTATAAAAGAGAGGCGATAGGAGTCGAATAGCTCTTGGTATGCAAGCTTTGATCGTCGTTCACAACGTATGTGCTCATCAAACCGATCGAATCGCTTAAATCGAGCACTTTCAAGACATTCCTGGATATTTGCAAAGCGCTTTTGCATATCGCGTGGAAACCTTTCGTACCAAGCTGACATTTTGCAAATGCCAATGTTTCGCGCGCGTTCCCTTTCTCGATCGCTCTCGCTACCGCTATTGCGCCACATTCACCTAGCGGTTCTTTCGACACATCGAATGTCTTATCGCTGGTCTCATATTCGAGCGCTTTTAAAACTCGACTGGATACACGAACGTTCATTTCTTCGCACTGTTTCGCATACACCTCGCCACTGTCTCTCTCGAGGCGTTCGCTCATCTCTTCAGTTTGCCTTCGCCTTGCGCTCCTCGCCGTTAACCTCGGCGACTTCCAAGGCACGTGCTCAAACTGTTCCAGCTGATCCCTCCCCCCGTGTCTTCCTTCTTCCTTCGTCACGTGCATTCGTTTCTTCGTCTTTTTTTCGTCTTCCTTCTCCTGCATATCGATTTCTTCTTCTTCTCCTTCTTCTTCTTCTTCTTCTTCCTCCTCCTTTGTTTTCTTCGTCTGCTGCTGCTTCTGCCACTGCACCAATCGTCTCTGGACGCTCTCGTACCCCATTCTCGGCGCGAGAGATGTCGTCGTCGTCGTCGTCCTCGAGCGATCCCTCACCTCTTCCTCTCTCTTCCCCTCGTCGTTTTTATCGTCGTCGTCGTATTTTTTGCTCTCTTTTTTCTCCTCCTTCTTCTTCTTCGCTTTTTGAAAGCTTTGTCGTCTTTCTCTCGCCGCCTTCGTCGCCTTCGTCGCGCGCGCGTGCATCTCCACCCCCGCGCGTAAAAAAGTCTCCTCCTCCTCCTCCTCCTCTTCTCCTCCTCCGTCTTCTCGTCGCGTTTCGCGCTTAAAAGAAGAAGAAGAAGAAGAAGAAGAAGAAGAAGAAGAAGAACTGCCGTATCGAGTAAGTAGTGGTGGTGAGACCTTTTTTCTTCTATAATAAAAGCGCTCTCCCAAAGTGTCTTCTCTCAAAGCCAAAAATAGAAACGAAAAAAAAAAAAAAAGAAAAACGCAACAAAAAACGCAACAACGCCAGAAAGAAAAGACACGATTTCATTTTTCATTTAATTGAACGAAGAAGAAGACACCACCGCTGTGGGTGGTCTCCACGCGCAGCTTCTTCGAGAGAGAGAGAGCACGACGACGACGAGGACGACGAGGACGACGATGCCTTCATCGAGGAGCAGGAGCAGGAGTCGTCTTTACCGATGACGATGATGATGGTGCAGACGACGACGACGACGACGACGCGGGGGTGTTGTTCTCTGAGAAGAAGAAGAAGAAGAAGAAGAAGCGCTTTTGTGTCGTCGTCGTCGTCGTCGTCGTCGTCGTCGTCGTCGTCGTCTAACTGTGGGTACTATGTATCTCCTCTCCACTATTACGCCAAAACGTTCGAACGCGGTCGCGCGGACGGGTGTCCGGCGTTATTCTTGGCCCCGATGGAAGGCTTAGGGGACGCGCGGTTTCGGAAGGCGCTGTCGAGAGACGCGTGCGGCGCGTTCGACGACGCGTGCAAAGAATTTACCCGAATACCGGCGGCGTTACCGAACGGGGCGAAAGCTGAGAAATTCATCAGAAAACTCAGTTTATGCGGATACGACGCGAGAGAACTCGGGGAAAACAACAACAACAACAACAACAACAACAACAACAACAACAACAACAACACCGTTATTAAAGTCTCCGCGCAACTCATGGGGTCGAACGGAGAACTGTTGGAAATGGCAGCGAGAGTGTTGGCGAGCGAAGGGGACGCGCCGAGAGTCGACTTGAACTGCGGGTGCCCGGCGAACGTGGTGACGGGCAAAGGCGCGGGTTCGAGTTTATTGCGCGATCCGATGCTCGTGTTCGAGTGCATGAGAAGCGTAAAGAATGGATGCGAAGAATACCCGGCAATACCGAGCTTGAAGATGCGCGTCGGGTTCGATGACGCGAATTTGTTTCGAGAGAACGTCACGGCGGCGTGCGAAGGCGGCGCAAAGATATTGACCGTACACGGAAGGACGAGGAAGCAAGGATATCGAGGCGAAGCGGATTGGGAGAAAATTGCAGAAGCGAAGAGTATTTGCGAAAAATATGGAGTTATGGTTGTTGGAAACGGAGACGTGACGAGCTCCGAACGCGCGGCGAGGATTTTGAGAGAGACGAACTGCGATGGCGTAATGATTGGGAGAGGCGCGGTACAAGATCCTTTGTTGTTTCGGAGAATCAAGAGCCGCGTGAGACGAGATGCGAATGGGCACGTGACTCTCAAATCTGAGGAAGAATTGGCGGATGAATATAAAATGGACGACGAAGCCGAAAGGGTCATTCTCTTCCTTCGAGCGTTCTATAACGAAATGGTAGAAAACGATAAACGGGAGAGCGAAAAGTCCTCGAGAGGCAAAATACGATTACGCACGAGTAAGAAAGGGATTAAAAAAACAACCGATTCAAGACGAGTCGGGAAACTTAAATCCATCGTGAAATATTTATTCGCCGGAAACCCGCATTTAGCCGAGAAGATGAGCGAAATAGTCGGCGTCCCCGATCACGAGACCGAGTCGACGGAGATGTTGAGAAAAGTCGAAGGGTTAGTCGAGCAATATTGGAAAGGAGAACCTGGACACGTGGCCGTAGACAATTTTTCCGCTCGAACCGGATACGTCGAGTTGACGACTATGTAATAAAAAACCTCGTATACTTCTGAAAACGATGCAGCAATGCCGGCATCCCGTTCATCCCATCCCATTCATCTCCATTATCAAAGAGACCAGACGGTGTAACGGTCGGTCTCACCACGCGCACCCAGTCTCCCGAACACTCTTCCTCCTCCGCACCGCGCTTCGCGAGCGACGAAGAAAAGAAGGCCGTCGACTCCGCCGCCGCCTTCCCAGGTCGCGTCTCCGAGCAACAGGGCAAAAGAAACATCGAAACGGTCTTGAAAAATGAGGAGCAAAGATTATTAGTGTGTGTGTAATTTCGTGTGGGATATTTTCCATGTTGTCTTTCGTTTCGTTTCATTTGTAGATGATATTACGCCAGTTCCGACGCGCCAAAGTAATAAATAGTACGCGCAAAAACACCAACCCCCCTTCCATGGCGCCTTCAAATTCCATTCACACACTTTCTCTCTTCACTTCTCTTTCTCTCGCTCGCTCGCTCTCTCCAAGTGAAACCGAGAAACGAACGCGAGCGCGAGAGAGTGTAACGAAAGATAAAGGAAAGAAGCTCGTTTCCCGACGCACGCATTATCGTGTATCCGGTAATGAGGGTATTCATTCTCAGCTTTGCCGCTTTACATGTGCACACACATAAAGCTCTCAGCACCCCATTGAGCACACTCTCTGTTTGACTAAATGCAGCAAACACAGAATTCTTTACATTTCTCTTTTGATTTTTTCTCTCGCGTTCGCGTGAGTTTACTCGATTTTCGAGCGGGCCTCTTCGCGAAGAAAACGTAATGAACAAGTTTGAAGATTTTAACTTGATTTTCGGTTGCATTTTGACTCGAGAGAAACGAGACCATTCTCATTCTCTCGCTCTCCAATTTCCGTTTACACAAACGTTTGTCCTTTACGCGAAAAGGAACGCCAAAATAACCAACGAATACGCCGCAGCGACCGACACCGTCTTCGCGCCAGAGTCGTACTTCTTCACACCCGGCGTCGCACTAGAGTGACCAGACGTCTCGTCATGGTGCCAATCGATCGGGCAATGATCCGCGAAGTCCGCGCTAGGCTTATCTACGTCGATCGATGAGTGATACGAGCAGTTAAACGGCGGGTATGGCTTGTTCTCGTAAATTTTATTGTTCGGGTTTGATTCGCCTTCGTTAAACGACCAAACGTACGACTTCGTTGAATCGGGTTCGTACTTGAACGCTTCGCCCCAAACGTTCTCAACCATATCTTCGCCGTCATCCCAAATCTCCGAGCCTTTCTTGCACGTGCCTCGAACGACTCCATTCGCATCCGCTTTCACCAAATCTCCCCAGGCATCCGCCCATCCCCCGGCTTCAGTGCCCCACATCCCTTTACTGTTTGGAAAATAGTCATTCTTACACGCTTCATACATAGCATTCGCGGTGCTCGCTCGAATAGGCATTTTGTGAACCTCCCACGCGTTGTGGTTTGCCGGGTCGGCATCTTCTTCGTTGCAGTTATCGTGCCTTCTCCATTTGCCCACGTTTTTATCGCACTCGTAAAAGCAATTCTCCGCGTCGAAAAATGCTTGACACTCTTCCGATATCTTCGGGTAGTTCTGGTCGACGACGTCTTCGCACAACCCGTGGTTGTAGTCATCGCCGTATAAGGCATCTATCATCGCCGTTGGGACTCTATTAAAAACGGGCGAAAAAAAGAACACGCGCGCGCGTCAGTTTCCACAAACGAACACTCGAATGCGAAAAAAGATCGAAAGAGAGACGCCCCCCACCCCCCGTGGCTTTGGGCCCGACCGCGTTGTTGTTGTGCGCGCAGACCACCACCGCAAAAAGGAGGAGGAGGAGGAAGAAGAAGAAGAAGACATATAAAAAAAGGACGACGTAAACGACGACGCACTTGCGAACGGTATCGAGCGTGCAGCACGCTTCGTGCTGGTATTCTCTGCACACGGTCACGTCGCCCGGCATGAACGTCGGCGTGGACACGTGCTTTTTATTTGCATCATCATCGAAGAGAAGAACCCAAAGCGTTTTAAGGTCAGTGACACTCTACTCAGAAAAAGGGCACATCATCATCATCACAATCCGCCGCCACGTCACACGAGAGAGAGAGAGAGACACAAAGAAAAACCTATAGTATTATGTATACCTTGTGAAAGTAGTTGACGTGACACACGTCGCACTCGGTCTCGAGCGCCATCGTCAAAGTCGTCAAAGTCGTCGTCAAAGTCGCGCCAAATCCCAATCCCAGAAGAAACGCCTTCATCAAAGGTGTTGTTGGCCTTCTTCTTCTTCTTCTTCTCCTCGTCGTCGTCGTCGTCTTCATGTCGTCGTCCCTACTACTACTAGCGTTTGTTCACTTCAACTGATCTTCTTCCAACTTTTGAAGTTGCAAAAAAATGAAGGTTAGGGTTTCATTTGATACCATACACACTTCATTGAAGAAGTGGTCTCATAAGAACTGGTCTACGAGTTTTAAAAATGAAAGGAGGAGTAAAACACACCTTGAGGAGTACATGTATTCGACGAATACTTACCTACATACTTATATATGGGACCACACAAATTCATGCGCTCATGCATTGAACACAAAGGAGAGAGAGAGAGCGCGTAGTAGTATCGTTCG
>MDSZ01240331.1_pt1 | contig 25793 bp, 26 predicted proteins | sample 811201 | NCBI WGS metagenome assembly MDSZ01 (sample SAMN05326647, study PRJNA326480) | marine metagenome | isolation source: seawater | place: Indian Ocean: North | collected 2010 | reverse complement strand
TTTATCAATAATACATTGGGTAATTCCATAATTATCTCTCAAATCAATAAATAATAAATTACCATGATCTCTTTTTTTATTAATCCAGCCTGAAAGAGAAATTTTTTTATCAACATCCTCTTTTCTTAATTCATTACACTTATGCGTTCTGTACTTGTTCAATTAATCCTCTAATACCTCTTTTATAATTTTAAAGTCGATCGGTTTTTTTCTTTTTAAACTTATTTCGTCGATTTTATATATAAAATCAGATATTTTACCATAAGTTCTATCAATCCTCTTAATAATAAAATCAATAAGTTTTTTGTCTATTGATATTTGACGATCAGAAAGATTTTTAAGTATTAATGCATAAATTAAATCATCATCAGGTTTTTCAATATTTTGAATAAGGAAATTTTTAGTTCTAGATTTTAAATCATTCAGCAAAAAATTAATATTCACCACTGGAATTTCTGAAGTAACGATTATAAATTTTTTTTCTAAATCTACAATATTAAATAAAGTATATAATAATTCTTCATTTATTTCTTCACTTAAATCTTCTAAAACTATATTTTGATGTAACTTAATTTCTTCAATATCTTTATTGTTTAAATTTTTAGCTTGTATTTTAATTCCGCTGAATTTCTTCAAAAATATATTTGATAGATGAGATTTACCTGAAAACTTTTCCCCAGTAATATTCAAAAAATTTTTTTCCCATTTTGGCCATTGATTTAAAAGTAAAAAAATATGTTCATTACTTTTAGATACATAAAAATCATCATCTTTAAAATTTTTTTCTTGATTAAATTTAATCAGATATTGATTTAAATCCTTCATTTTAAAATCCAAATTTTATTTTGAGTATCAAAGTTATAACTTCTATCATTCATAATTTTGATGAAATTTTGAGGAGAACCATTAAAAATTATCTCATAATAAATATAATTCTTATCAAATCTTTTAATTGAATAATAACTTATTAAATCAATTTCATTTAAAATATTCTCAAATTTTAATGATATATTTAAGTTCTCATTTTCAATCTTAATTTCTAATGGAAGTTTTATTGATGTATTTATTTGATTTTGATCTTTCCAAAAATCCTCATAAATTACTCTTAATTTATTTATAAAAAATTTTAATTCTTCCATATTATCAAAATTAATACTCTTTAAGGAATTATTAAGTATAAATTCTTTATCTTGAAAATTTATCTTAGATAAAACATTTATTTTATTATTACTTACATAAATTAATGAAATAATATGATTTTTAATAAAATATTTTTCTAAAATTTCATTAAATTTATAATTTTCTATGTTATCAAAATTTGATCTTATAATATTTGAATCCTCTAAGTCTTCAGTTGGTAATAAATAATCAATTAAATCATTCTTGATATCTGTATTCCAGTTATAATAAATTGGATTATTCGCATATATGAATATATCATTGGTATTTTCTTTAACAAATATTGGTAAAAATAAAAATTTTTCTTTTTTAATTTGAGATGGAAAAATATTCTTCTTTTCAAGATAATTATATACTTTTCTTTTGTCAAAATTTACACCTAGATTTAGATAATATGTTTCATTAATAAATTTCTCCTCTTGAATTGTAAAAGTTTCAATCATTCCTTTAATTTCTCTAAGATCAGTTGATTTAACTTTATTTAACTCAGTCGATTTAACTAACAAATTTATTAGTTCCAAAAAAGCAGCTCTAAAGCCTTTGTCTATAACTAAATCTTTATTAAACTGCTCTTTAAATGGTTCTGAAATTTTAATTTCTTTAATTTGAAAAGATTTTGCTGATACATTTGCTGTGGAAAACAAAAATAAATTTAAAGATATAGTAAAAAAAAATATGTATAAGATTTTAAAGTGATGCATCATATATTTAACTTTTATTTTAATGAATAAAAATGTCTTTACCTATAAAAAAAGTGGCGTCAATATTGATGCGGCTGATAAATTTGTTAATTTCATATCCCGATTATCATCAGATAAACGAGGCAAAAAAAAGTACAGCAACATTGGTGGTTTTGGGTCAATTTCAGACATTCCAAAACATATAAAAAAACCAAAAATTGTTGCTTGTACTGATGGTGTGGGAACAAAAGTAGAAATTGCAAATTTACTAAAAAAATATAACACAATAGGTATAGATTTGGTTGCAATGAGCGTAAATGATTTGATTGTCCAAGGTGCAAAACCAATCCTATTTTTAGATTATATCTCTATAAATAAAATTGATTTAAAAAAACTTAAATCAATTTTAAGAGGAATTGTTAAAGGATGTAAATTGGCTAACTGTGAATTAGTTGGTGGTGAAACAGCTGAGATGCCAGGAACATATGAAAAAGGTAAATTTGATATAGCAGGTTTTGCAGTTGGAATAGTGGATCAAAAAAAGATACTAAATAAAAATAAAATTAAAAAAGATGATTTGATTTTAGCAATACCATCTACTGGTATCCATTCTAATGGATATTCATTAGTCAGAAATATTCTTAATAAAAAAAAAATAGATATTCGAAAAAATAATTACCTTAAAAAAGAACTTATTAAACCAACTAAGATTTATGTTAAAGAAATATTAAGATTAGTTGAAAACAAACTGATTAATGGGTGTGCAAACATAACAGGGGGTGGAATATCTGATAATGTTAAAAGAGTTATTCCAAATAATCTTAGAGCAAATATTAATCTTAGTAAAATTAAACCATTGAAAATTTTCAAATGGTTGAAACAAAATAATATTAGTGATCAAGAAATGTTAAAGACATTTAATTGCGGAGTAGGATTTTGTATTATCGTAAATCCAAAAAATTTAAACAAAATTGAAAATTATTTTTCAAAAAGATTCAAACCATATATTATTGGAAAAATAGACAATGGAAATGAAAAAATTAAATTAAATGACAAAATTAAATGGTTTTAAAAAAATTAGCATAGCTGTATTTATATCTGGAAATGGGAGTAACCTTAAAAACTTACTCAAACATTCTTTTAAAAAAAAATCAAAATTTACAATTAACTTTGTTTTTTCAAATAACTTTAAGGCAAAAGGATTAAATTATGCAATCCAATATAAAATTAAAAAAAAAGTTATTAGTTTCAAAAATAAAAAAAAAGCAGAAAAAAAAATTTTATTTGAATTAAAAAAAAATAAAATACAATTAGTCTGTCTTGCAGGTTTTATGAAAATACTTAGTAAAAATTTTATCAAAAAGTTTAATGGCAAAATTATTAATATTCATCCTTCGCTACTACCAAAGTATAAAGGTTTAAATACACATCTTAGAGTAATTCAAAAAGGAGAGAAATATTCTGGATGTACTGTCCATTTTGTTACAGATAAATTAGATTCTGGTAAGATAATTCTTCAAAAAAAAGTCAAATTATTAAAAAATGATAACCCTAAAAACTTAGCAAAAAGAATACTTGAAGAAGAACACCTTTTATATCCTAAAGCTTTAAATAAAGTTTTGTCTAATCTTTAAAGAAAAAATCTATTTCAATTTTTGCATTTTCAAGGCTATCTGATCCATGAACTGAATTTTTATCGATTGAAATCCCATACTTTTTTCTAATAGTGCCTTCATTTGCCTCTTTTGGATTAGTGGCACCCATCAATTCTCTATTAGCAAGAACTGCATTTTCTTTTTCTAAAATCATAACCACAATAGGTCCTGAAGATAAATAAGCACATAAATCATTATAAAATGGTTTGGTCTCATGAACTTTATAAAACTTTTCTGCTTCTGATTTTTCTATCTGAATTTTTTTTTCTTTAACTATATTAAACCCGTTGTCTTTAAACATTTGTTTAATTTCATTATCCAAACTTCTCTCCACTGCATCAGGTTTAATAATTGATAATGTTTGCTCTATATTATTATTCATAATAATCCTCTATTAATTTATTTAATAATCTTACTCCAAAGCCTGTAGCACCTTCGGAATTCAAAGCTCCGCCATATTTCGAAAAAGCCATACCCGCAATATCTAAATGCGCCCATGGTGTATTGTTAATAATAAATCTTTGTAGAAACTGAGCAGCAGTTGTAGAACCTGCTCCACCAACATAATTAATGTTTTGCATGTCTGCTTTTTTAGAATTTATTAATTTGTCATAATTTTCACTAAGTGGCATTCTCCAAACTTTCTCTCCAACTTTCAATCCTGAGTCAAATATTTGATTTGATAATTTATCATTATTAGAAAATAAACCAGCATACTCAGATCCAAGAGAAACAATTATTGCTCCTGTTAGTGTAGCTAAATCAATTATAAATTTAGGTTTATATTTTTTTTCGGTAAAAGTTAAGGCATCTGCTAAAACCAGTCTACCCTCTGCATCTGTATTTAAAACTTCTATCGTTTTCCCACTATAAGATTTTACAATATCTCCTGGTCTTTGTGCGTTACCATCTGGCATATTTTCTACAAGCCCTACTACACCTACTGCATTTATTTTTGCTTTTCTTAAAGCAAAATTTTTCATCAAACCAACAACTACTGCTGATCCAGCCATATCGTATGTCATATCTTCCATAAATTTTGCAGGTTTCAATGATATGCCTCCTGTATCAAAGCAAACACCTTTTCCAACAAATGCTACTGGTTTATTTTTTTTATTTGAATTATTCCATTCTATTGTAGCTAAATATGAACCTCTAATACTACCTTGACCAACACCTAAAAGTGCATTCATACCAAGTTTCTTAAGTTTTTTTTTATCATAAATATTTACTTTTAATCCAAATTTTTTTAAACCAGCTATTCTCTTTACATATTCATCTGGATGAAGCACATTACCCGGTTCTGAGACTAAATCTTTTGTAAAATTAGTTCCCTCTAACAAAGAAGTATATTTTGAATCTTTTTTGTTTATTTGTTTTTTAAAAATCTCTGGTAAATAAATGTTAATAATTTTTTTTTTTGATTTTGATTTATATTTATTAAATTGATAAGATTTTAACTCTAGACCATGTAAAAATTCATTCAAAAAATTATTATTCTTCTCCGAAAATTGTTTAATATTTCGATCGATTAAACAAACTTCATCAATTGAGTGTGATTTAATAATTTTGTAAAGATCAGCACCTTTAGTTTCATTCTGATAAGAGTCTTGTTTATGATTAATTTTTATAGCAATTATTTTTTGTTTTGTATTTACATCAAAAACCAAAAAATTTTTACCCTTATCAAAATTAGAGCTAATAAATTTTCTTAAATATTGTGAGTTTAAATTACCTAAATTTCTCTCTATACCTTTGAGGTTCAACTTATCATCACAAAAAATTAGAAAATTTTTTTCAATTTTTTTATTAAAATAGTTAATTTTTAATGTCATAATAAATTTTTTTTTGAAAATCGATATCAGGTATATATAAAGAAGTATAGTATTTTCAATGAAAAAATTAATATATAAAAAATTTAATCAAGACACTCTCAGTTTCTTTTTAACATCTATAATATTAATGGGCTTGATTGTATGGACTTTACAAGCAGTCAATTATTTTGACATTGTCACAGAAGATGGCCACGGATTAAAAGTTTACTTCCTGTATACAATTTTAAGTTTTCCAAAAATTATTCATAGAATTTTACCATTTATTTTTTTTATCTCACTTTTTTATACACTTATTACTTATGAGATAAGAAATGAAATGAATATATTTTGGTTAAATGGTATTAATAAAATTCAATTTACTAACAAAATTATTTTCTTATCAATTTTTTTAATGTTTTTTCAAATTTTTCTTGGCTCTTATGTTTCGCCTAACACTCAACTAAAATCCAGAAATCTTCTTAAAAATTCAAATATAGATTTTTTTACATCACTTATTAAAGAAGGAAAATTTATTAATGTTGTTAAGGACTTAACAATATTTATTGATAAAAAAAATGAAGATGGATCATATTCAGATATTTTTATAGAAGATTCAACAAAGTATAACTCAAAAATGATTTATGCAAAAAAAGGTATCTTAATTGATCAGGAAAAACAAAAAATATTTAAACTTTTGGATGGTAGAGTAATTAACAGTGAAAAATCAAAAATAAATGTTTTTGATTTTGATCAAATTGATTTTAATCTTAAATCATTTGACACTAACACAATCACAGTTCCAAAAATACAAGAAATAGGTTCGCTTACTTTATTAAGTTGTTTTTTTGATCAGATTAAAGTTATTAATGAATATAGCTCATTTAATTGTAATAAAGTCAATGAAATGAAACAAGAATTACTTAAAAGATTTTATAAACCAATTTATATTCCAATTATCGCGATCCTCACATGTTTTCTAAATTTAACCTCTGCTCACAAAGTAAATTATAAAAAAATAAGAAATACTATTTTTATTTCTACGTTTGTAATACTTGTTATTTCTGAGGCATCTTTGAGATACTCGGTTTCATCTCAATTTTCTTTTAATGTTTATTTGGTATTTCCTTGGTTATTATTTTTATCGGCTTACCTACTTTATAACAAAAAGGTAAAATATGTTTAAAATTTATCAAAAGTATTTGATTAATAAATTTTTAATTAAATTTTTATATATTTGTTTAATATTTTTATCCCTAACTTTTATTTTAAATATTCTAGAAGAAATTTCCTTCTTAAAAGATTTAAAGGTAAATATTTGGTATCCATATTTTTTAACACTTTTAAACTTACCAATAACAATATTTGAAATATTTCCATTTATTTTTTTGTTAACAACACAATTTTTATTTTATGACCTATTTAAAACACAAGAAATTAATTTGTTTAAAAAAAATGGGTTAAGTAATTTAAAAATAATAAAAATATTATTTTTCTTATCAATAATAATTGGTATTTTTAATGTTGGGATATATTACAATTTAGCCTCTAAATTAAAATTTCATTATTTAAATTTAAAGAATCAACTTTCAAATGACAATAAATATTTAGCTATGGTAACAGATAGTGGCCTATGGATAAAAGATGAAATAAATGAAAATACCTTCATAATCAAATCAAATTATATTAAAGGGAACATTTTATTTAAAACAATTATTAATGAATTTGATAATGATTTTTCTCTTATAAGAACAATCCAATCTGAAGAAATAAATATCGAAGATAATATCTGGGAAATTTACAATCCAATAATAACAAGAGATAATATTTCTTATAAAGATTTAACTGTGATAAATATTGAAACTAATTTTAATGAAGAGAAAATTAATAGCTTATTTTCAAATATTACCACTCATAGTTTGCTCAATTTGTTCACATTAAAGAAAGAATATGAAGAGATAGGATATTCTTCTGATGAAATTTTAGTTCAAATATTAAAGCTTTTCTCAGTACCTTTGTTTTATGGGATATTAACTGTGTTATCCTCAATAATAATGTTAACTTTAAGTCGTAATAAATCCTTATTATCCAATATTATTATAGGAATTTTGATGTCAGTTTTAATCTATTATATTAACTTCATTTTTGAGTCATTGGGAAACAATGGAAGAATACCTATAGTAATATCTATTTTTTTTCCTATGTTATTATTATCATTTGTTTCAATAATAGGACTTATTAATATTAATGAAAAATAAATTTAAAATTCTAATAATTATTTTTTTTCTAATTAATAATATTTCTTTTGCTAACGAGTTTATTTTTAAAACACAAAATTTAGAAATTATTGATAATGGCAAATTAATATCTGCTGGTAAAGGAAAAGCTATTTCAAAAGATAATGATTTAGAAATTAATGCTGATCGTTTTGAATATGATGATGATCTAAAGATTCTCAAAACATTTGGAAATGGTTATTTAAGAATTAACTCAAAGAATTTAGAAGCAAATTTTGACGACTCTATAATTAATCGAAAAAATTTTAATATTCAGGCGGATGGAAATGTTAAAATTTTCGATGAAAAAAACAAGATTACTCTCGAAACAGAAAATATTATCTATAACCAGGAAGAAAATATTATTAAGTCAGATATAGAGTCCCGTATTAAAGATGAAAATAAAAATGATTATAAAGTTGATAAATTTAATTATAAAATTAACAACAATTTATTAAAAGTAGAGAATTTAATTCACAAAGACATTCAAGGAAATATTCTTAAAACTTCAGTAGCATTTATAAATACAGATACGAATAGATTATTTGGAAAAGATATTAATATTAACTTAAGTAATAAATCATTTAATAAAGAAAATGATCCTAGGTTGAAAGGGAATAGTATTGTATATGAAAACAATACTACGACAATATCCAAAGGTGTTTTTACAACCTGCAAAAAAAGAGACAATTGTCCTCCCTGGCAACTTTCTTCTGAAAAAATTCAGCATGATAAAAAGAAAAAAATTATTAATTATGATAATGCAGTATTAAGAATTTATGATTTTCCTGTCATGTATTTTCCAAAATTTTTTCACCCTGATCCAACTGTCAAAAGACAAACAGGATTTCTTATACCTTCAATTAAAAACTCTACTAATTCATCTGATTATTTAAATACTCCTTATTTTTTTGCTATCTCAGAAAATAAAGATGCTACTTTCTCACCTAGATTTTACTCAGAAGATCAATTTCTTTTACAAACAGAATACAGGCAAGCTAATTTGAATAGCAATCATCATACTGATTTTAGTTATTTTATAAAAAAAGATAAAAATTCAAAAAATCATTTTTTTTATAAGTTGGATAAAAAATTTAATTTAACAAGATTTAACGAAAATAAACTTGATTTGAAAATTCAAAAGACATCCAACGACACATATTTGAAAAAAAATAATATTATATCAAATATTGTTGCAGATAAAGATGTACTTGAAAACTCTATAAATTTAGATCTCTACTCTAATGATATGTCAATAAATTTAGAAAGTACCGTTTATGAAGATTTAAATAAAAATAGTTCTGATAGATACGAATATATTTTGCCAAAAATTGATGTCGCAAAAAAAATAGAAAATAGATCTAATTTGAATGGAGAGTTTACATTTAAATCTCAAAATTTAATTCGAAACTTTAATACTAACATTTTTGAAAAATCAAATATTAATGATTTAATTTTTAAATCATTTCCAAAAATAACTAAAATGGGTTTTTATAACAATTATGAATTAATTATAAAAAATTCTAATACTGATGGTAAAAATTCCTCAAACTTCAAAAATAATTCTAATATTTATTTGTCCTCTTTATTTCAATTAAATTCCTCATTACCATTAATAAATGAAAATGATAAACACCAAAAAATTTTTAAACCTAAAGTGAGTCTAAAAGTTGCTCCATCCCATACAAAAAATGAGAGAGATAAGAGCTCAAAAATAGATATAAATAATATCCTGTCTGTCAACCGAGCAACTGATAATGATTATATTGAAGGTGGTATTTCTCTAATATATGGAAGTGATTTTTCAATTTACCAAAAAAATAATTCAAAAGAAATATTAAGCTTCAAATTTGCTAATAACTTAAGATTTGATGAAAATAAAAATTTACCAGTAAATAATCAAATTGGCCAAAAAACATCCAATTTTTTTACTGAAACTATCTTAAGTCCTAATGAATTTATTAATCTAAAATATAATTCAGCAGTAAAAAATAATCTTTCTGATATTGCGTATGAAAATTTAATTACAGAATTTAAAGTAAATAATTTTGTTACTACTTTCGATTATTTGAATGAAAACAATACCAAAGATAAAAATTCCTATATAACGAATACTACAAAATATATTTTAGATGAATCTAATAGTCTCTCATTTTCAACTAGAGAAAATAAAACATCAGACTTAACTGAATATTATAATCTTATGTATCAATATAAAAATGATTGTCTTGCTGCATCTATTGAATATAATAAAGATTACTATAACGATAGAGATTTGAAACCTACTGAAAGTATTTTCTTCAAATTAACCATAATTCCATTTGGAGAAACAAGTAGCCCTAATCTTAAAAATTAATGTTAAAAAAAATTAAACTATATTTTATTTGTCTGATTTTATTCTTTAACTTTGTAAATCAAATCGCTTTCGCAAGCGTTTCTATTAAAGTTAAAGTTGATAATGAAATAATTACAAATATTGATATTGAAAAAGAAGCAGAATATTTAAAAATCTTAAATCCTAGTTTAAATCAATTAAACAACAAAAAAGTAATAAAATTAGCAAAGTCATCATTAATTAATGAGATAATAAAGAAAAAAGAAATTGTAAAATTTATAGATATTAATCAAGATAATCAATTTGTAGATAACTACCTAAAAGAAATTTATTTAAAATTGAATTATAATTCAGAAAATGAATTTAAAAATGAGTTAGCGCTAAGAAATAACTATACTTTAGACGAAATAAAAAAAAAAATCAAAATTGAATTATTTTGGAATGAACTAATTTATAGTAAATTTAAAAGACAGTTGAGAATTGATCAAGATAAACTAAAAGAAAAAATTCAAAATACTAAAAATAAAAAACAAAATGAATATTTTTTATCGGAAATCGTTTTTTCAAAAAAAAAAGATGAAAGTTTAGAAGATTTAATCAATCAAATTAGAATTAGCATTAATGATATTGGATTTGATAATACTGCAAATATTTACAGCATATCTGAAAGTTCAAAATATGGTGGTAAATTAGATTGGATCAAAGAAAGTAGTTTATCTAATTTAATTGCTGAAAAGTTAAAAGATTTAAAGGAAGGTGAACACACTGATCCAATTAAAATTGGCAATAATTTCTTAATTTTAAAAATTAATCAAATTAAGACATTTGAAATGAAGGTTGATAAAAAGCAAGAACTTCAAAAGTTAATTAAATTAGAAACCAATAAACAATTAAATCAATTCTCTAGAATTTTTTTCGATAAATCAAAAATTAATTATTCTATTTATGAAAATTAAACCAATTCTAGTAGTAGCTGGAGAGCCAAATAGCGTATTTTTAGAACTCTATTTTAAATCACTTAAGAAATATAATTATAAAAGTCCTTTATTACTAATATGCTCAAAGAATGAATTAAAAAATCAAATGAAAAAATTGAAATTTAAAAAAAAAATTCGAGTATTTAATTTAAATTCATTAAATACTGGTAAGATTGATAATAAAAAATTAAATATCATTGATATTCCTTATAATCACTCGAACAATCAAAATAAAAATATTAAATCAAAAATAAAGTATATTGAGAATTCATTTAATATTGCATTTAAAATAATCAAAAATGGATACACTAATAAATTTATTAATGGACCAATAGATAAAAAAATATTTCTTAAAAAAAAATTTCCTGGTATGACTGAATACATTGCTCATAAATTTGGTATTAAGAAGACTGGTATGCTTATTTACAATAAAGAGTTATCCGTTTGCCCCCTAACAACACATCTTCCAATTAAATTTGTTACAAGTAAAATTTCAAAAAATTTAATAAAAGATACCATTGAACTACTAAATACATTTTTTAACAAAGAATTAAAAATAAAGCCAAAAATAGGAGTTACAGGCTTAAATCCTCATTGTGAAAGTATCCATAAATTTAATGAGGATGAAAAAATGTTAACACCAACAATAAATTCTTTAAATAAAAAGAGAATAAATGTGAAAGGACCATTTTCTGCAGATACAATATTTTTAAAAAAAAATAGAGTAAAATTTAATGTTATTGTGGGGATGTATCATGATCAAGTTCTGACACCATTAAAAACATTGTTTGAATATAATGCAATTAATATAACAATGGGTCTTCCTTTTTTAAGGGTTTCCCCTGATCATGGACCAAATAAAAAAATGTTTGGTCAAAATAAATCAAATCCACAAAGTTTAATACAAGCATTAAACTTTTTAGATAATAAGTGATTAAACCTAAAAAAAGTCTTGGTCAAAACTTCTTAATTGATAATTCGGTAATCAATAAAATAACTGAACTAACAAAAATTGAAAATAAAGAAATTTTAGAAATAGGTCCTGGGACTGGTAATTTAACAGCAGCTATTTTAAAAAAAAATCCAAAAAAACTTATCGTTATTGAAAAAGATATAAAACTAGTAAATTTATTGGAAAATAATTTTGGAAAAAAAATAGAAATAATTAATAGTGATGTTCTGAAAATTAATGAAAATTCTTTAAATAAAGAAGTTTTAACAGTTTTTGGAAATCTACCATATAACATCTCGACTGAGATCTTGTCTAAATGGATTTTAAACTTAAGTGATAAAACTTGGTTTGATTGTCTTATTTTGATGTTTCAAAAAGAAGTAGCAGATAGAATTATCTCAAATTATGATTCTAAAAATTATGGAAGACTCTCAATTTTAACTGATTGGAAGTTAAATGTAAAAAAAATTATTGATGTTAAACCATATAGCTTTTCACCTAGGCCAAAGGTTGAAAGTAGTGTTTTATTTTTTCAGCCAAAAAAAAAATATTTTAAATTAAAAGATTCTAAAAGCTTAGAAAAAATTACACGTACTTTTTTTATGCATCGAAGAAAAATGATAAAAAAACCTTATAACCAATTGTTTAATGGTAAGACAATGGTATCAAAAAATCTTAATATTAATTTAAATCTTAGGCCTCAAAATTTGAGTTGTGAAACATATTTTAAACTTGCATTTGAATATGAAAAATCAAATAGTTAATTTTTCTATATGATTTCTAATAAATTCTGGATCATAATCTTTCGAACCATTGTGAATTTCGGCATCAATTAATTTAATTATTTTGGAATAACAACTTTCAAGGTCATCATTAACGACTACATAATTATAATTAATCCAATGTAAAACATCTCTTTCAAATTGCTTCATTCTTTCCTCAGCAATTAATTTATCTTTCATATCTCTATTAGTTAGTCTATCGTATAAAACTTCTTTGCTAGGTGGTAAAATAAAGAATGTAATTAATTTATAATCTAAATTTTTATTTTTAATTTGATCTGCGCCTTGCCAATCAATATCAAATAAAACATTTTTTCCTTTATTAAGATTATTTATAACTGGAGTTCTAGGGGTTCCATAAAAATTATCAAAAACTTTTGCATATTCTAAAAACTCTTCATTTTTTATAAGCCTTTTAAACTCCTCGTGATTTACAAAATAATAATCTTTATTAGGAATCTCATTTGGACGAGGTTTTCTTGTGGTGTGAGAAATAGATATCTCAAAATTATCCTGTTTTGATAATAAATTTACTAATGTTGTTTTTCCAGCTCCTGAAGGAGAGGACAAAATAACCATTATCCCATCATGATCCGTGGGCATTTTTTTTTTTAGTTTGCTTTACCTTCAATAAATTTTACTGCATCACCTACTGTTAAAATTTTTTCAGCCTCACTATCAGAAATCTCTGAGCCAAACTCTTCCTCAAAAGCCATAACCAGTTCAACGGTGTCTAAACTGTCTGCACCTAAATCATCTATAAAACTTGATTCCTCAGTAACTTTTGACTCATCTATTCCTAAGTGGTCTGCCACTATTTTTTTAACTTTGCTTGAAACATCTTCTGACATATAGATCCTTTTTGTTATAAAATCGTTAATAGTTTAATTAGTTTGATTGTCAAGCCATATACATACCACCATTAACATGTATAGTTTCTCCATTAATATAATCTGAATGAGATGAAGCTAAAAAAAGTACTGCATTTGCAATATCTTCAGGCTCTCCGAGCCTTGCTGAGGGTATTTTTGAAATAATAGTTTCTTTAAATTTTTCACCTATCTTATCTGTCATAGCAGTTTTTATGAATCCTGGAGAGATACAATTTATATTAATATTTTTTTTTGCGTACTCAATAGCCAAACTTTTAGACATTGCCACTATTCCTGCTTTTGATGCTGTATAATTAGCTTGCCCTAAATTACCTGTATGACCTACCACTGATGTTATATTAACTATTTTTCCTTTTTTATTTTTGAGCATCTTTTTAATTCCAAATTTACTTATCAAAAAAGTTGATGTTAAATTTATATCTATTACTTTTTTCCATTCATCCATCGTCATTCTAATTGCAAGATTATCTTGAGTGATTCCTGCATTGTTTATAATACAGTCAATGCTTCCTAATTCATTAGCCGCAGTCTCTATAAAGTTTTCAATTTTATCACTTTGAGAGATATCAAATTTTAAAATTTTAACATTATTGAATTTACTTTTTAATTCTTGAAGTTTTTCAATCTTTGTGCCGGATGCAATAATATTCGCTCCATAATTACTTAATTTCTCAACTATAGATTTTCCAATCCCACCTGAAGCTCCAGTTACAATTATATTTTTGTTCTTAAGATCACTCATAATTTAATATTTTTAATATCCTCTTCACTGTTAATTGAGTTAACTATAACCTCCTTATTAATTCTTTTAATCAGACCAGTCAAAACTTTTCCTGGACCAATTTCAATGAATTGATTTACCCCCTTATTTATCATGTTTATAACACTCTCTCGCCAACGAACTCTATTTTCTATTTGCTTTTTTAGTAAATCTTTTAATTCGTCAGAATTAAAAATTTCATCAGCTGTTATATTGGAAATTAAGACATTACTACCTTTTTTAAAATTAAGCTTTTTCAATTCTTCACTCATAATTTCTGCTGCATTCTTCATCAAGCTACAATGAAAAGGTGCGCTCACAGGTAATTTTATATTCTTTATCTTGTTTTCTTTTAAAAATGAACTTAATTTTTCTAAATCAATAACTTTACCACTTAATACAATCTGACCCTCTGAATTATCATTTGCTATTTCCACTATAAAATTACTTTTATTTTCAAATAAGATTTTCTCTATATCTTCTACTGTTGACCCTAACACTGCTAACATACCTCCTTGCCCTTTAGGGACTGCATTTTGCATTGCATCTCCTCTCTTTTTTAAAATCTGAATTGTTTCCTTAAAATCAAGATAATTAGCACATGCTATAGCTGAATATTCTCCTAGTGAATGTCCAGCAAAATATTTAGCTTTATGAAGATCAATATTGAATTCATTTTTAATAACTTGAAAAATTGAATAACTAATCAAAAAAATTGCTGGTTGAGTATTTGTAGTTAAATCTAACTGATCTTTAGGTCCTTCTAAAATTATTTTTGAAAGCGATATTTCTAGCGCATCATCTGCCTCTTTAAACAAATTTTTAACAAGATCATATTTCGCATAAAAATCTTTTCCCATACCTACTATCTGTGATCCTTGACCTGGAAAAATTATTGAAAACATCTAAAAATTATTTATTTAATGCCCATTTTACTATTGTAATTGAAGACTTATAATAGTATATCCTCACGATTTATTAAAGAATTTAAATGAATTTATACGAACATACAATAATTGCTAGACAAGATGCTTCACCGAGTGAACTAAAGCAACTAACTGAGAAATATTCCAAAATTGTTGAGAAAAATGAGGGAGAAGTTGTTAAAACAGAAAATTGGGGTTTGTTGAATTTATCTTATCTAATTAAAAAAAATAGAAAAGGAAGCTATATACATTTCAAAATAAAAGGTAATGGAAATGTAATTCAAGAATTAGAGAAGAATGAAGCAATTGACAAAAAATTACTCAGATATTTAACTGTAAAAGTAAAAGATTTTGATTTAGAGGCTAATTATTTTAACAAAAAAGATAATATTAATGAAAAATCAGAAAAAAAAGAAAAACAACCTGAATAATTATGGCTAAAAGACAAAGTGGAAATAAAAAAAACAAGCAAAGTAACTTTGCTAAATTAAGCATTTTTCAGCCTAACAAATATAAATTTAAAAAAAGTTGCCCACTTTCTGTAAAAGGTGCTCCTAAAGTTGATTATAAAAATATTAAACTTCTTAAAAGGTATATTTCTGAAAATGGTAAAATCTTGCCTTCAAGAATAACTAATGTTAGTCAAAAAAAACAAAGAGAGCTAGCGCTATCTATTAAAAGAGCTAGAAATTTAGCATTATTGTAAAATGAAAGTTATATTATTAGAAAACATTAAGAGAATTGGATCAATTGGTGAAATAATCGAGGTAAAGAGAGGATTTGCAAGAAACTTTTTAATTGCTAACAAAAAAGCTCTTTACGCCTCAAAAGAAAACATAAAAGAAGTAGAAAAAATTAAATCTGAATTATCTAAAAAAGATAACGATAAAAAAAAAGAAGCTAAAAAGATATCAGATCAGATTAATAAAAAACATTATACAGTAAAAAAACTTAGCACTGAAACAAATGAATTGTATGGCTCTGTTAAACCTACAGAAATTTCCAAGTTAATCCAAGAAGCTGATAAATTAGAAATTAAACCATCTATGATTCAACCTGTTCAAGAAATAAAAGCACTTGGAAAATATAAAGTTAAAATTTCTTTACACTCTGAAGTTGATGCTGAAATTACAATTGATGTTCAATCTGCAGATACAATTCAATAATTATACAATTTCATCCACAACCCTATAAATTATTATATAAAAAATAATTTTGATATAAATTATTTTTAATGGAAAATAATCTTAGTATTGTTAAAGAAAAATTTAAAGAACTTCCCAATAACATTGAAGCAGAACAAGCAGTAATTGGCACATTATTAGTAACCAATGAAATTTTTGATGAAGTTAACACAATTATTTCAAGTGATAATTTTTTTGATCCGATGCATCAAAAAATATTCATTGCTGTGGAAAGCTTAATTTATAAAGGAATGCTTGCAAACCCTATAACTTTAAAAAATTATTTTGAAAATGAAAAAGATGATTTAGATGTTCCAGAATACCTTGTCAAAATAACAAAATTTTCTACATCTGTCAGACAAGCTATTGAATATTCAAAGATAATATATGATATGTTTGTTAGGCGTGAATTAATTAAAATTTCAGAACAAACAATAGATAACGCCAAAATAAATGATCTGGACTCTAATGGACAAAATATAATTGAAAACTCTGAAAGACAATTATTTGACCTCGCAGAAAAAGGTTCATTTGGATCATCTTTAGTAAAATTTGATGATGCTCTAAAAAAAACAATAGAGATGGCGTCTGCTGCATATAAAAATGAAGGTGGTATTGTTGGAGTTCCAACTGGACTTAGAGATTTAGATAATAAACTTGGTGGATTTCATCAATCAGATCTAATTATCATTGCAGGTCGTCCTTCAATGGGTAAAACATCCTTAGCTACAAACATTGCATTCAACGCTGCAAAGTACATTCAGGATAGTGGAAAAAAATCCTCTATAGCTTTTTTTTCTCTAGAAATGTCTTCTGAACAATTATCTACAAGAATATTATCTGAGCAGGCAAAGATAGGTTCTAATGACATTCGTCGTGGTAGAATATCTGATGAACAATTCGATCAATTTTTAGAAACATCAAAAAATATTGCAGAATTACCACTATTTATTGACGAAACTCCCGCAATAAGCATTGCTGCTATGAGCAACAGAGCAAGAAGAATTAAAAGAAAACATGGTCTTGAAATGATTGTTGTTGATTACATTCAGTTAATGAGAGGAATAACATCAAACAAAGATGGTAGAGTACAAGAAATTTCTCAAATTACTCAAGGCTTAAAAGCAGTAGCGAAGGAATTAGGAGTTCCTGTAGTTGCTTTATCACAACTCTCTAGACAAGTTGAACAACGAGATGATCACAAACCTCAATTAGCTGATTTAAGAGAATCTGGATCAATTGAACAAGATGCAGATGTTGTAATGTTTGTATATAGAGAAGGATATTATTTACAAAGAAAAGAGCCTAGAGAAGCAACAGTTGAACATGCTGAATGGCAAGCTAAAATGAACGAAGTTGCTCATTTAGCAGAGATTATTATTGGAAAACAACGTCACGGTCCAATTGGTAAAGTAACTCTTGAATTTGAGGAAAGATTCACGAAATTTAAAGATACTCAAATTAATTAAATTCAAATATAAAAGAGTTAATGTTTGCTCAATTATATCAAAATATAATTTTAAAAAACCCAAAATTTATTATTATAATTTTATTTATTTCTATATTTAGTTTTGGATACTTTGCTAAAGATTTTAGATTAGATGCGTCATCAGAAACATTGTTGATAGATGGAGATCCTGATCTCAAATATTTGAAAGAAATTACAAAGAGGTATGGATCTAAAGAATTTTTAGTCCTTACTTATACACCCAATGAGAGTATGATTGCTGACTCATCTATTAATAATCTTCTAAGTTTAAAATATAAAATCCAAAGTTTAGATTGGGTACACAGTGTTATAACTCTTCTTGACATTCCTTTGTTAAACAATTCTGAAGCACCACTTCAAGAAAGACTACAATCATTCAAAACACTTAAAGATGAGGATGTTGATCTTGAAAGAGGATTTAAAGAAATCTTAAATAGTCCAGTATTCAGAAATTTCGTTATTAGTGAAGATGGAAAGACAACTGGCATAATAGTAAACATAAAAAAAAATATTCAATTAGATGACATTGAAAATAAATCAAAAATAGAAATTGAACAGTACAAAGATCAAATTAAAAAAAAAAATCACGAAAATATTCTAGAAATAAGAGATGTAATTAAAAGTTACCAAGACATTGGCAAAATATATTTAGGGGGTATCCCAATGATTGCTGATGATATGATGACATTTATTAAAAGTGATATAATTGTTTTTGGTCTTGGTGTTTTAATATTTATTGTAGCAACTCTTTGGTTAGTATTTAGAAAAATAATTTGGATAATTGTGCCTATCAGTAGTTGTTTCTTTTCTGTGATAATTATGATGGGATTGCTTGGATTGCTTGGATGGAAAGTCACAGTAATTTCATCAAATTTTATTGCGCTAATGTTAATTTTAACTATGGCAATGAATATTCATATGAGTACTAGGTTTTTACAGCTTAGAAAAAAAAGTCCAAACAAAAATATTTTAGAAATTTTAATTTTAACAACCAATAAAATGTTCTGGCCAATTCTTTATACAGTTTTGACAACAATTATAGCATTTTTATCTTTGATATTTAGTGAGATTAAACCAATTATTGATTTTGGTTGGATGATGACTTTTGGTTTAATCACATCATTTATAATTACTTTTACTCTTCTTCCAACATTACTTAACTTCACACCTACAAAAAATATTTCAATTAACGAAAAAGATGATTCTAAAATCACTTTTATTTTAGCAAAAATTTCTCTTAACCAACAAAAGCCTATATTTATTTTAACAGTCATAATTATTGGGTTAAGTATATTTGGTATTAGTAAGTTAGAAGTTGAAAATAGTTTTATAAATTATTTTAGTAAAAAAACTGAAATATATAAAGGAATGAAACTAATTGATGAAGAACTTGGAGGAACTACTCCTCTTGAAGTGATTTTGAAATTTCCAGAGATAAAACAAGAAAATTCAAATCAAGACGATGATTTTGAAGATTGGGAAGATGATAATGAACAAAGTGATGAAAAATATTGGTTTACAAAAGACAAAATAGATACCATTAAAAAAGTACATAACTATCTAGATAGCCTTCCACAAATCGGAAAGGTATTGTCTTTTTCATCAATTATTGATGTAGCCACCCAATTAAATAATAATAAAACTCTTGGCACATTAGAAATGGGTGTTTTATATACAAAAATTCCTGAAAGTATTAAAACTGAGATTATAGATCCATATATTTCTATAGAAAATAACGAAGCAAGAATAAGCTTAAGAATTATAGACTCACAAGAAAACCTGAGAAGAAATGATTTAATAAATAAAATAAATTTTGATTTAGAAAATGAACTAGGATTGGAAAAAGATCGATATAAATTAGCGGGAGTATTAATTTTATTTAATAACTTATTACAAAGCTTGTTTAAATCTCAAATACTTACTCTTGGATTGGTAATTACAGGTATTTTTGCTATGTTTTTAATTTTATTTAGAAATGTCAAGCTGTCTTTAATTGGCGTAGTTCCTAATTTTATTGCTGCCTTTTTTATTTTAGGCATCATTGGAATACTAAATATTCCCTTAGATATGATGACAATTACAATAGCTGCAATAACTATTGGAATTGCAGTAGATAACAGCATTCATTATATTTACCGCTTCAAGGAGGAGTTCAAAATAATTAAAGATTATAAAGAAACATTAAAGGTATGTCATGCTACAGTTGGTAAGGCTATTCTGAATACCTCAATCACAATCGTGTTTGGTTTTTCAATACTTATTCTTTCTAAGTTTATACCAACTATCTATTTTGGAATATTTACTGGTTTAGCAATGTTGTTAGCAATGATCTCTGTATTAACATTGCTTCCATCACTCTTGATGATTGTAAAACCATTTGGTAAGTAATTGATGTTTGATTTGCTTTTGAATATCTATAAATCAGTTTCAATAATTGATCTAATCTATTTTACGATAACAATTTTTTCATTAATAAAATGTTATAAAAAAGGGTTTGTTTTAAGTATTTTATCAATGGCAAAATGGTTATTTGCTTATATCATAACTTTAATCTTATTCCCGAAAGTAAAACCTCATTTAGAGGGTATAATTGATAATGAATATGTGCTTGATGTAACTTTAGGAATAACAATATTTATTGTCGTAATTTTTCTTGTATTAATGGTTAATAAAGGAATTAGTAGAGCAATTAAATATACTGGTATTGGAAGTTTGGATACAATATTTGGATTCTTTTTTGGATTTTTAAGAGCATATATTATTTCAGTATGTATATTTTCTGGTATTAATATCGTCTATAATTATGATAAATGGCCAATAAAAATTAATAAATCATTCATCTTTCCTTACCTTGAAAAAGGTAGTAATTATCTTTTAAAAGAATTCCCTGATGAAAAAACATATAAAGACTCTAAAGAAAAAATTGAAGAACTTTAATCCAAAGTTTAAAGAGGAATGTGGAGTGTTTGGTATTAGTAATGCCGAAGATGCATCAGCTCTTACTGCTCTTGGTCTTCATGCTCTTCAACATAGAGGTCAAGAAGGTTGTGGAATAGTTACATTTGATGGAAATAACTATTATTCTGAAAAAAGATTTGGATTAGTTGGTGATAATTTCAATAAGGAAAAAGTCTTGAAAAACCTAAAAGGAAACTATTCTATTGGCCATAATAGGTATAGCACAACAGGGAGCAATACATTACGAAATATTCAACCTTTTTTTGCAGACACAAATGCTGGTGGAATTGGAGTTGCACACAATGGAAATTTAACAAACTCAATTTATTTGAGAAATAAATTAGTAGAGGACGGAGCAATTTTTTACACAACTTCTGATACCGAAACGATAGTGCAGTTAATTGCTAAATCAAAAAGAGTAAAAACAATTGATAAAATTGTTGATGCAATTTTTCAAATACAAGGTGGTTACGCCTTAGTTATGCTTACACAAAAATCTTTAATTGGAGTAAGAGATCCTTATGGAATAAGACCATTAGTAATTGGTAAATTAAAAAATAGTTTTGTCCTTGCTTCTGAAACATGTGCTCTAGATATAATTGGAGCAAAATTTGTGAGAGAAGTTGAAAATGGTGAAATTGTTTTTATTGAAAATGATAAACTCGAAAGCATCAAGCCCTTTCCGCCGAAAAAAGTAAGACCTTGTGTTTTTGAATATATTTATTTTGCTAGACCAGATAGCATTCTAAATGGAAAAACAGCTTACGAACATAGAAAAAATTTAGGAAAAGAACTTGCTAAAGAAAACGATATAAACTCAGATATAATTGTTCCAGTTCCAGATAGTGGTAATGCTGCAGCACTTGGTTTTGCTCAATATCTAGGTAAAAATTTTGAACATGGATTAATTAGAAATCATTATGTGGGAAGGACATTTATTGAACCAAGTCAGAAAATAAGAAGTCTGGGTGTAAAACTAAAACTTAACGCAAATCAAACAACAATTAAAAATAAAAAGATTATATTAGTTGATGACTCACTTGTTAGAGGAACCACATCACATAAAATAGTAAAAATGTTATATGATGCGGGGGCAAAAGAAGTACATGTCAAAATTGCTTGTCCTGAAATTAAATATCCAGATTTTTATGGTGTAGATACGCCCACAAAAAAAGAGTTATTAGCAGCTAATAAGACTAATGATGAAATTTGTAAATATATAGGAGCTAAATCTCTAAAATTTTTGTCGATTGATGGAATGTATAGAGCAATTGGTTTCGAAAAAAGGAGCGAAGCCTATCCTCAATTAACAGATCATTACTTCACTGGAGAATATCCTGTAAAACCTATTGATGAATTAGGAGATAATAAAATTACTCAACTTTCTTTATTAAACACTGGATCAAATAATTAAATGAAAACTGTAAATTTCATAGAAATGAAATCAGGAACTAAGGATGATTATCTTTTGCTAGATAAATTTGAGCAAGAATTTGTTAATAAAACTGCAGAAAGAATTTTAAATTTTATGAAAAATCTTACTACCACATTAGAAGGTTACAAAGTTTCAAGATTAGAACACTCACTTCAAACTGCCACTAGAGCTTATCAAGATAAAGCTGAAGAAGAAATGATAGTTGCAGCATTGTTGCATGATATTGGTGATGAATTAGCTCCACTGAATCATTCTGAATATGCGGCTGCAGTTCTTAAGCCTTATGTAAGTAAAAAAACTCACTGGATAATAGAAAAACACGGTGAATTTCAAATGTATTATTATGCTCACCATTTAGGAAAAAATAAGAATCAAAGAGACAAATATAAAAATCATGAATACTATAATGATACATTAAATTTTTGTGAAAAATGGGATCAAGCTTCCTTTGATCCTAATTTTAAAAGCATGACCTTGGAGGACTTTTCTCCAATGGTAAAAAGAATATTCTCAAGAAAACCGTATTTTTTCTTTAAATAAAATAAAAAAATACTATTTAAGAACTAATGATAACTACTAAAGATCAAATAATTAAATACTTTGAAATTGGAATTAAAGAAAAAACTAATTTTAAAATTGGAATAGAGCATGAAAAATTTTTATTTAGTCCTCATAATAATAAAAGAATAGATTATATTAAAATTAAAGAGATGTTTTCTGGATTATTAGAGTTTGGATGGAATCCTGTTTTTGAAAAAGGAAATATAATTGGATTAAATAAAGGTAGTAAAAACATAACTCTTGAACCAGGGAATCAAATTGAATTGTCGGGCGAAAAACTAAATAATATTCATGAAGCTTGTGCTGAGTCGCAAGATTACTTATTTGAACTAAAACAAGTAACAAAAAAACTTAATATAAGTATCGTCAGTGCTGGTTTCGATCCAATATCAAAACTTAATGAAATACCTAATAACCCTAAACAAAGATATAAACTTATGACAAAAGACATGCCTTTAGGAGGAGAGCTAAGTTTAGATATGATGTACAGAACTTGTGGAACACAACTCAACATAGATTACAGTTCTGAGGAAGATTTTTCAAAAAAATTTAAGATTGTAAATTCAATTGTTCCTATTTCAATTGCATTATTTGCAAATTCATCGATAGTTGAAAAAAAAAAAAGTAATTATTTATCTTATAGATCAAAAGTTTGGCAAAACACTTCACGAGGAGGATTGCCTAAATTATTTTTCGAAAACCTTAACTTTGAAAAGTATGCAGATTTTGTAATGAATTTTCCAATTTTATTTATTAAAGAAAATGAAAATTTTATATCAGGTCAAAGATACACATTTAAAGATTTTATGAATGGAAATATTAATGAAATTAAAAATAGACTACCAACAGATGAAGATCTAACAATTCATCTTAGCACAATTTTTACTGAGAATAGACTAAAAAAATATATAGAGCTAAGATCAATGGATACTTGTGGTTGGGATTGTTTGTGTGCAGGGCCTGCTTTTAATGTTGGTATTCTTTATGGAAATTTGGATGAAGTTTACGATATAATTTCTAAATGGGATACAGACAAAATAATAAATGCTTATCTTGAAGCTCCACAAAAAGGATTCAATACCCAGCTAATGGGTAAAGATCTTCTTTATTGGTCTTCAACTCTACTGAATATATCAAGAAAAGGCTTAGAAAAAAGAGATATCCTTAATAAAAGTAAAAAAAACGAATCTTTATTTTTAAACCACATACAAAAAGTAATTGATAATAAATTAACAAATGCTGATCATATGATTAAAAAATTTTCAAAAAATGAAGATTTAAACGAATTATATGATAAATAAAATAATTGCAATACAAGGCGATCATCCATCTACTCTTAATCCTTTAACAGATACAACTATTTTCTTGGCAAACGAAATCCAAAAAAAAAATTACAAAATTTTTTATTATGAGCCTAAAAATTTATCAATAATTAATTCAAAAGTTATTTGTGAAGGTTATTTTATCAAATTTAATTATAACAAGAAAAAATATTTTAAAATTTTAAAAAAGAAAAAATTAGATCTAAGTAAATGCAAATTTATTTTGATAAGACAAGATCCACCATTTAATCTTGAATATATTTCAACCACTTTTATCTTGGATACAATTAATCACAAAGTAAAGATAGTAAATAATCCAACATCAATAAGAAATATTTCTGAAAAACTCTATTCCTCAAGATATCAAAAATTTATGCCACCAACCATTTTTACTAAAAATATAAATGAAATAAAAAGATTTATTAAGATTAATAGAAAAATAGTTTTAAAACCAATACATGGATATGGTGGAAACAATATTCACTTATTATCCAAATTTAATCAGAAGTTGATAAATAAATTTATAAAAAAACATGGTTATATTATGTGTCAAAAATTTTTAACTAATATAAACAAAGGGGATAAAAGAGTCTTTATTATCGATGGAAAAATAGTGGGCGCAATATCAAGAATTCCAAAAAAAAATTCTTTTTTAAGTAATTTGAGCAAGGGTGGTAAAGCAATAAAAACTAATCTAACCATTAAAGAAAAAAAAATATCCAAAAAAATTGCTAAAAACCTGAAAAAAGATCAAATTTTCTTTGCTGGAATTGATTTTATCGACCAAAAATTAAATGGTGACATCAATGTTACTTCTCCTACTGGATTAAAAACTTTTTATGATCTCTCAAAAATTAATCTAGCAAAAACTTTTTGGACAAAACTAAAGGCATGAAAAATCTTAATAACCAACAAAAAGGTTCTTTAATGGCTTTCGTGGCTGTGATGTTCATTACACCAGATTCATTATTTATCAGACTTTCAAATGTAGATACATGGGGATTAGTTTTTTATAGAGGTATAATTCCGTTTTTCACAGTTTTTTTAGTAATGCTATTAATTTATAAATTAAATTTTTTTAAAATTCTTTTTACAAGTGGTCATCATGGACTTATTTATGTGGGAACATTTAGTGTAACAAATATTACTTTTGTAGTTTCAATTCAGAACACAAATGTAGCCAATACACTTGTAATGATTGCTACCGCTCCAATGCTGTCAGCAATTCTTGGTGCAATTTTTTTAAAAGAACCTCCTGACAAAAAAACTTGGATCTCGATTATCATTACTTTTTTAGCAATAATCTATATCTTTTTTGACTCTCTAAAATTAGGTAATTTTTTTGGAGATATTCTTGGCTTCATAACTGCAATCGGCCTTGCAGTAGGTGCTGTAACTATTCGATCAGCTAAATCTAAAAATTTAGTTCCAGCCGCAGTAGTCGGTAAGTTATTTGTTGCTACCTTTGCTTTATTTTTCATTGAAAGTTTTTTACTAATAGAAAGAGATCTTCTTATTGTGCCTTTAATGTGTATTCTCTGTGTTGCCATTCCTTTTGTATTGGTAACCATTGCTCCAAGATTTATACCTGCGGCTGAGGTAAATTTATTTTTCTTAT